>Ga0209199_1001400_pt1 | contig 29097 bp, 29 predicted proteins | sample COGITO_mtgs_1105_7_FD_184805 | JGI IMG/M metagenome (GOLD analysis project Ga0209199, IMG submission 184805) | Pelagic marine microbial communities from North Sea - COGITO_mtgs_110523 (SPAdes) (version 2) | ecosystem: Environmental > Aquatic > Marine > Epipelagic ...
ACATAACTTGTGATACACCTGGAACTATTATTTGTCCAATACATGGTCCATTTCAACAAACCCCATATACACATTTACATTCAAAAATATGCTGTCCAAAATGTGTAGGTAATGAAAAAAAAACATTAAATGAGTTTATAAAAGAAGCAAATAAAATACATGAATATAAATATAATTATGAAAAATTTAAATATATAAATGCAAGAACAAAAGGTATTATTATTTGTCCCATACATGGTGAATTCAAACAAACACCAGATGTACATATTAATCATAAATGTGGTTGTAAAAAATGTTCAAACAATGGAACATCTAAAATTGCTCAGGAATGGATAAACTTATTATTAATTAAGCAACCTGAATTAGAACATTTTTATCATGAAGATGGAGAATATACAATACCAAATACAAATTATAAAGCAGATGGATACAATAAAGAAACAAAAACTATTTATGAATTTCATGGTGATTTTTGGCACGGAAATCCAGAAGTATTTAATCATAAATTAATGAACGATGTATGTAAAAAAACATTTGGACAGTTATATGAAAAAACTATGAAAAAACAAATGAAATGTGAAGAATTAGGTTATAAGTATAAAAGTATTTGGGAAAATGATTGGATTAAAGGCAAAATGGCACTTAAAAGGATACAAAATAATTTTAGACATAAACAAATGTTAAAAAAATTTCCATATCAATGTGAAAAATGTAATTTTAAATGTAAATATAAATCTGAATATGAAAGACATTGTACTTCTATATTACATAAGACAGGTAAAAGAGGAGTAAAAAAAAATAAGGTAAATAGAGTTTGTCAGTTTTGTAAATTATATGAAGCAAGTTGTAATACAAATCTGAAAAATCACATATTAATAAATCATAAAACAGCAGAAGAAAGAGAAAAAGAATATCCAAATTATTGTAAAACTTGTGATTATGGTTCGTTTAGTAAAAAATTATTTGATAAACATTTAGCAACAAAAAAACATAAGAAAAAGGAAGAGATGGTAAAGAAATTAAAAGATGTTGATTAATTATATAGATGCCTGAACATAAAAGTGAAGACTTTAAATTGTCAGCTGTAAAATATTATCTGAAAATAAAAAATCAAAGTAAAACATGTAAAATATTTGGATGTAGTGAAAGAAGTTTGATGAGATGGGTCAAGAAGTATAAAGATACTGAGGAAATTAAACGAAAACAAAGAAAATATGTTGCATACAAAGTAAAACAAATTTATGTTGATTTTATCAAAAAAGAAATCAACAAAAATAAAACTATAACAATGAAAGATTTATTATATAAATTGAAGAAAAAATATAAAGATGTTGATTTAACAACAATGCAAATACATCGTGTTGTTAAAGATAATAATATAACATTAAAACAAACAAAGTTAAGACATGTACCTAAAACAAGATATAGAAAGCCAGTTGATATTAGCAAACAATTAAAAGAATTTTACAAGAAAATTAAAAAGTTTAGTTTGGATAACATTATATGTATTGACGAAACGTCATTGAATGCATATGAAGTAAGAAAACGTTGTTATGAAAAAATAGGAAAACGATGCACTGTCAAAACAACCAGTCAGGAGGTATTCAAAAAATATACGGGAATATTTGCAATAAGTACCAAAGGAGTAATTGGATATACAATATATGATAAAGGTGGCATTGACAGTGAGCGATTAATTGAATTTATAAATAAATTTATAACTGGAAAGCACAAAAAGAAGTTAATAATAATGGATAATGCAAGTAGTCATAGAAACAAGAAAGTAAAAGATGTAATTGAAAAACATAATAATTTATTATATAGCATTCCTTATCAACATTTTACAAATGCCATAGAACAATATTTTAGTATATTGAAAAGTAAATTAAGAAAAACACATGATATTGGATTAGAGAAATTAAGAAAGAACATTAAAAATATAATAAAAGAGATACCAACTTTAACATATAAAAAACTGTTTAAAGGAAGTTATGAAAGAAGTAAAAAATATGTTCCTAGAAAATCTCGTTCTAAGCCTCTTAAAAATTATAAATAAAAGTCGGCGTTTTAAATGTTAAAAGGTGTAAAAGAAAAGGCTTTAAATGAAGGTTGTTTAAAATGTGGTAAAGAATTACATTCTACTCTATATTGTAAAAAGCATTCAAATTTAAAACCTAAAATTAATTTTCCTTTGACCTTATCTAAGTTAAGACCTATGTTAATGGATAGTGATAAAAATTTAAATGAAGATGAAAAATGGATGGAAGAAATACCCTATGATACAAGACAACTTGTTATAAAGAGTTTAATAGGTAATATCAAATCTTCAATTTCAAATTTAAAAAATGGAAATATTAAAAGTTTTTCTATGAACTATAAAAAGAAAAAAGATCTAAAACAGGTTTTTTTTGTTGATAAAAGAGCAATTCAAAAGTTAAATATTTTTAAAAGAAGATTAAAAAAGAAGTCAAAAATAAGAGTAAGAAATAGATATAAAAAATATTATAATATGAAAATAAAAAAAGATTGTATTATATTAAAAGATTTTAAATATTGGTATGTTTTAATACCAAAAGATAAAGATATAAAATATAAAAAAGCAGAATATACAAGTTGTTCCTTAGATCCAGGTGTTAGGACGTTTCAAACTATGTATTCACCAGATGGTTTAATAGGTAAATTTGGAGATGAATTTGCTTTACAATTAAATAAAATAAATCAAAGAATTGATTTATTAAAATCTTTAAAAACAAAGAAAATATATAATTCAAAAACAAAACAAAATATAAATTTACGATGTTTTAAATTGAGAACCAAAATTAAAAATATTGTAAATGATTTTCAATGGAAATTATCAAACCATTTAACAAAGAACTATAATTTAATAATGCTTCCTAAGTTTGAAACAAAAGATATGTCTTCAAGCAAAAAATTAAATAAAAAATCAACAAGAATGCTTTTAACATTAAGTCATTTTAAATTTCAAGAAAAAATGAAGTATCTATGTAAAAAATATCAAAGAAAATTATTAATTGTAAATGAAAGTTATACTTCGAAAACATGTACAAAATGTGGAAACATAGATAAAAAATTAGGTTCTTCAAAAACTTATAATTGTAAGAAATGCTCCTTAGAAATAGATAGAGATATAAATGGAGCAAGAAATATTTTTATAAAAAACTATATAGGTCAAGACGAAGGCCTTTAAAGTGTTATGTTCTACATAACATTAAATTCATAGAAAACAACTTGCGTTTTTTGTGAATTTTGTCGTCTGGTGTATTAAATCCTTTTGCTAAAAATCTAACCTGATCCCCTGAGAAATTCTCTAAGAATTTCCTGGTTACACGCAATTCACCATATGCTTGATCTTCTGTTTTTCCTGTTACAGAAACAATTTCATTTACAATCCTCTCTTCATTTTCACTTATATGTAATGAATGAGCCGTTTTGAAACAAATATCACCTAACATTAAATATCTTTCAGGTGACTTAAAAGGATTATGAAGACCACTCTTTGGAACTCTTCGCATAGAATTTATAAAAGGTGTTAATTCATTAATCTGAGTATCAGGAACTTTATATTCAAGTTTCCCATTTAACACATTATAAATACTTCTGTAATTATTCACTCCTAACCATTTTCCATTAACTAAATTTTTAAGAACTCTTGACATTGTTTATTATATCAAAAAAACTTTTAAGTTATTAAAAAAAAAATAAAAAATAAAAAAATATTACCCAATCTACAATAATTTTTTTTGATTATTTACAATAATTTTTTTTGATTATTTACAATAATTTTTTTTGATTATTTACAATAATTTTTAGATTGATACTTCTTACTCCCTTCATTAGCAAGTCTATCAGCGTGGAAATTACCATACCATTCGAGATATTTTAAGGAACTTTTATCTTTTGGTTCTTTCTTATGTGCTTTCACGTGTTTGAATTCAATTTCAAAACATTTTTTATTTTTTTCAATTAAATTATCTAAATGGCAAAGTAAATCTAAATTCAATGGTTCTTTACCATCTGCTTTCTTCCATCCACGCTTTTTCCAACCTTTATACCATTTAGTGGCTGTATTAATCAAATACATACTATCAGAACATATCAATAATTTCTGTTTACCACATTTTTTATCATAACTAACAGAAAAGATTTCAATAGCACGAATTACAGCATAAATTTCCGCTCTATTATTTGTAATAGGTTTAATGTAAAAAGGCTCACCTAAATTTCTGTAATCATCGTCTCCCCAGAAAACACCAATACCACCTGCACCTTTCTTTGTATCTTTTCTTGTATTATTGTAACAACTTCCATCTGTAAATACACAAATAACTTTCATTTTATAATATATAACATATTATAAAATATTTCCTAAATAGATAATGTAAAATCATTTTTTATATTATTGTAAATGAATAAAATAAAGTACTTAGAATAATAAAACTAAATATCTATAATTATGAATGAAATCGAAACAGAAAATTATCCAGGATGTAAATATTGTAACTCTTTCCCAAGTGGTTTATGGAATTTTGTTCAATCTTATTTACAAAGTACAAATATAAACGATTTTCAAGATAAAAATGTAGAACAATATTATTGTAATCTTATCACAGATTTCCTCAATACAGAATTTCATTGGGTTAATGGACCACCAAAAGATTATTCATATAGATATGTAATAGATCTCCCAGATGATATGAAAGCGAAAGCCGTTGATTGTTTAGGTACAATTTTAGGTTGGGGTCCGAAATATCCAGGAGATGGTTATATATCAAATGCTTATCATATTTTCCAGAAATATTTTGTTAAATAAAATAAATTAAATCTAAATTTTTCTAATAATAGTATTGAATATATTATCAATTAAATCTAAAATAATTATTTTTTCTTTATTATCTTTATACTTTTCAAGATTTTGAATATATCTATTTTCAAGTAATTCAAAATCATTACTTTTAATCTTTTTAGAACAAGAAGTTCTACCAAGTAAAATAATAAAATCTTTTTCGAAACTTTTCCAAATTGTATTATCTTTTATACTAAAAGAAGAAAACACACCCATATCAGCCCATATGAATTCACTAATATGTTCTAAGAGTATATTATGTGTTGGTTTATCAATATTAAAATAATTAGATAAATTATTGAAATAATATGAGAAACAATTATAAACACCTTCTATTAGAGTATCATTAATACATCTTTCATAATTAAATATATAAACAAAAACTTTATTTCTTTTTTTATGAAAATTCATAAATAGAAATATAGGTATTGTAAAAAGGAAATTATCATAATATTTTCGTAAAGCAATACTACTATTCTTCTCAATATGTAAATACTTATTCATTAATTTCCCCATTTTATCTTTAAAAAATAAATCGTGATTAGGATTACGAAGAATAGAATTCAAATCTATATCATAAAACATATCCCCATCACATACATTTTTACCCATAATAACAGGTATATTCATCTGCATCCCTTTACTAAATATTAAATAAGGTTCATCTATAATAATATTTCCATCAATAATTGGTCCAAACAAATTTTCATATATTATTTTTCCATTATCTAATATCATCTTTTTATACAATTCATTAAAAACCATAGGTTTTACTTTCCTTAGTCTCAATATTTGATTTTTTCCCTGTCCTACTAAATTATCTACTATATCAATATTTATTTTTGATTTTCTCCTTATATTGTGTATAAATGAATATGAATTAATAATAACTTTTTGGAATAACTCTTCATTTCCTGAATTACACATTAAATAAACAATTATATTAGCCCCTGCTCCATCACCTATTAAAGTTATATTGTCAGGATCTCCACCATATGAAATAATATTCGATTTAATCCACTTAACAGCGCATATTATATCCATTATGCCATAATTACCAGAAACTTTATTTTTACTCTCTTTATCAAGTTCAGTATGATAAAAGAAACCGAAAATACCTAATCTATAATTAATTGTAACAACCAAAATATTTTTATTAGATATTTCTTTGTTTAAAAAAATATCATCATTTGTATTAAAATTGAAGAATGTGTCTGTTAAATAAATTAGAACAGGTAATTTATCTCTTTCACAAGTAGGTGTTAAGATATTCAAATATAAACAATCTTCAGATTCTTTATTTTTCATAAAATAATTATTAACAAAACTAAAATTTATTTTATGAAATTTATTTAACATATAGTTATTAAATATACGCTTTATACCACGTATTTCATAAGGTTTTTCTTTATATAAACTCGCATCATAAACATCTTCTGAGTAATTAGCCCTAAATAATATTGGAGGTTTCCATCTAAGAGAGTAGATAGGTGGGTGTGCGTAAGGAATACCTTTAAACAAGAAAAACTCTTTATCATTAAAATTTATTTTATTTCCTTTAACTTTACCTTGTTTAGTATTAATTATTATATCTTTATTAACTAATCTAAACATAATTAAATATATATTATACTATTTATTCTTAAACCAATTTTACATAAAAATCTATATTTATATAATGAATAAAATAATTTATTATTATCAAACATTTATTGGATTAAATGGAATATTAAAACAAAATCCATCACCAGTAACAGATATTATGATTTCATCAATCCATTTTGGAAATAATTTTGATGGTTCTCCATATATTCATTTAAACGACAATTTACCTTATAATAAATGTTTCGATACATTATGGAATGAAGCATATTTAGCATATGAGAAAGGTATTAATATTCATTTAATGTTAGGAGGTGCAGGAGGAGCATTTATAGACCTTTTTAATAATTTTGATATATATTATAGACTTTTAATTGAATTAATAAAAGAGAAAGATTTTATTAATGGAATTAATTTAGACATAGAAGAGAGTATTGGATTAGATGATACAATAACTTTAATAAAAAAACTAAGAAAAGATTTAGGAAATGATTTTACAATAAGTTTAGCCCCAGTAAGTTTTGCATTAGTTTCAAACGGACAAGGTTTAGGGGGTTTTTCATATGCTGATTTAATGAATTCATCAGTAGGTCACGAAATAGATTTTTTAAACGGGCAATTTTATGGGGATTTCAATTTTGATTCATATGAAAAAGCGATAGAGAATGGTTATGAACCGGAGGAGATAGTAATAGGTATGTTAGGAACTGAATATGACGAAAATAGTTTTAATGATGCTTGTAATGAAATAAGGAAAATATATTCTAAATATCCTAATTTTGGAGGAGTTTTTCTATGGGAATACTGTGACGCACCAACAGAAAAAAATAATCCAGAAAAATGGGCTGAAATTATATCAAACGCATTAAAAAAAGAGAAATTCAAAAGAGATGTAAAAAATTTTTTTGAAAATATTAAAGATTGTTTTGTTAGATTAGGAGTTCAAATAAGAGATTTATGTATGGGTATTCAACATATTTAATTTGACTAAAAAACAAAAATTAAAAAAAACAAAAATTAAAAAAAACAAAAATTAAAAAAAATAAAAATTAAAAAAATATCTTAACATATCTATATGAGCCAAAAGATTGATTGGGAAATTTTAGACCCTCAATTGAAAACTCAAATTAATAATCTAAATGAAAATATTATTAATTTGACTAACGAAAACAAAAATCTTAAAGATAATTTCAACTCTATGAAAGAAGAGAATAAGAAAATTCTGGAACAACTTGAACACCTAAATGAAACTTTTAGTAATATGAAAAAATTAAACATCGAATACTCATTAATGGTTAATCAAATAAAAGATTTTTTGAAAATTGGTAGAAAACAATACTTAGATAGTTTTGAAAAAATTAACAACAAAATTAATAACCTTGAAAATAGTTATGATAATAAACTCTCCAAAATTGAAGAAAATATAAATAAACACACTGACAATATATTCGATCCTAATTATAGAATGAGAATGAATAATATTAGATGGAGAGAAACATCTAATAAAGATTATATCAATAATCCTATTTAAGCAACCATCTTTGGCGCTAATGCTAATTTCAAAATACCCAAATTTCCAACACTAAACTCCAATACCATTGGATAACTATTTTTCAAATACATAATCAATACACCACTCAAATTAGTACATTTATGAAATAATTTCAAATGCTTCAAATTGTAATAACCCTGAACTATATTATTATCCTGTGGCGTATGTTCGAATTTAAGACCCTTCTCAGTCTCCCCCATAATAGTCTCCTGATTACCAATCTCCCCCTTACAAGAAAAAATTAACTGAGAACCAATACTCTTAATCTCAATAGTGTCTGAAATTATATCCATATCCCTACAAATCCTATTAAAATCACTCGATGGCAACATAATAATAGATTGAAATTCGTGCTCAGGAATAGTAATATCATCACTATCCACCTCAATTAAATTCAATTTGTAATTTGTTAAATAATTCTTCTCACCATTCTCAATACGAATACCCAACTCATTCCTATTGTTCCTATCAATATACAATACTAATGTATCATTATTTTGAATTGTCTTAATTAACTTATAAAAATTAGGTAAATTCAATCCAATCTGTATTGGCTCTTCGCAATAATATGTCTCGAAATTTTTAGCATATAACTTCAAATGAACCAAAATAGTTTGGGTTGTTGTATCAAGTGTAATCAATTTTACACCATCACTCGTAAATACAAAATTTGTATCAGTTAAAATCTCTTTCGTCGCTTCAATCAAATTTCTAAATGGATTTGTTTGAATTGTCTTCAATAACATCACATTATTATTCATCTTACTAATATTATTTTTATTAAATATTTTTTTAAGTATTTATAAACCCATACATTCCTATATATTTATTATTTTATTAAATCAATAAGTTTTATAATTCCTAAAATTATGTTAGAATGGTCTATATTACCATCTTTATATTTTATATCAACCAAAGATAATCTTACACTAAGTTTATCACTTCCAAAACTTTTCCCATTAACACTAATAATCCCTTCATTCATAAAATAATCCACTAATTCTTCACTATTCGTTACTCCTTTTTTATACAAAAAATCCTTATAATTTTCAAAATCTAAAAATAAATACCAAGCAAAACCAGGTTTTATATATTTTATTTTAGTTTTATCCAATATTTCAACTACATCTTTAATAATTTTTCTAATTATATTTTTTGTATTTTTACATATTTTATTAAATTCATACATATAACCATTTAAGAAATCTAGAATACAATATTGAAAAGGTGTTGAAGGACAAGAGTACATAGAAGATATATAAGAGTTACAAGAGAGCATTAAATCATTCAACTCTTTTGGAAAAGTGAGCCATCCAAGTCTATGACCTCCACATCCTATATCTTTTGATAATGAAGAGCCTCTTATCACTCCTTTAGGATAATATTTTGCGATGGAACAAGTTCCAATATCATAAACTAAATTCATATAAATTTCATCTGCGAAAACCACAAGATTATTTTTTCTACATATCTCTGCTGTTTCTCTAACTTCATCTTCTGTATAAACAACCCCTGTTGGATTACAAGGATTATTAAATATAACCATAATTTTTTTATTTAAGTTTTCATTATGGATTTCTCGAATAAATTTATTAAACTTATCACAATCTATTTTATAACCATTTTCAAAAGTTGTTTCAAATTCCCTTAATAAATCAAGTTTCCCAAGTATTTTTAATTGTCCTTTATAAGAGACCCAAGCAGGAGTTATATGAACTATAATACCATCAAAAACAGATTGTAAAACATAAATCAACTCTTTTAGACCATTGCCAAATAAAACTTTATCAATATTATAATTTTCAACTTCCATAAAATTTTTTATACATTCTTGAAGTCCATCTATACCAAAAGGAGATGTATATTCATTTTTATCACACCATAATTTCAAACATTCAATATATGTTGAGTTAGGTTTCAAAGGATTAGCACCTAAACCAAAGTTAAATACTTCAAGACCATTCTTTTTTCTTTCTTCAATAACCATTTGACATCTTAATGTAGAAGATATTTTATTCATTATATTATAAATATAAAATTTATTTTTATATCAAAAATTTTATGAATAAACAGGTCTAAATTCTAATCTCATAAATGAATTTTCCGGATAATTTATATTAAATTCTAATTCAAAATTAACCAAAGCGATAGTAATATCATTATCTTTCACTAACTTAAAAATCCTAAGCATCTTAGAATTTTTTATAACAAAATAATTTTTTTTCTTACATTCACTTATTTTGATTATCATCTTTTTATTTATGTTATGATAATCACTATCTTTTGTTGAAATTTCTGTTAAATAATAACCTCTACTAACTATATCTTTACTTAATAGTTCATATGGTATAACATATGCAGTTTGGGAACATAAAAACCAAATAAGGTTTCTTTTATCTTCATCAAGATTTTTAAATTTTTCTTTTAGTAAATTTGGATCATATAAATAATTGTTATTTATATAAATATTACTTCGCAATGCATCAACATAAAATTGTTCCCAATAATTTTTAGTATTTCCATTATTATTTATTCTATCAAACCAATCTATAAGGTTAAATTGTATAAGTTTATCATAAAATTCATTTTCTTCAAAGACCCTTTCACCATTTTTACTTAATTCATTAAATTTATGAATAAATATGAAATCATCAGGAATATCGATAATTACATATGAAGAATTTAGAAAATTTGAATATTTAAGATTAGAATTTTTTGTAAAATCATAATTCATTAATATATATTACATTTATTTCTGTACTTCTGGAACATACCAAATAGTTCTATTTTGAAATTTCATTTTCTTACAAACAACTTTCTCATCATTATCTGTAACATTTCTAAAATAAACTAATGGTTTATAACTTGGTGCTACTTTCTCATAAACAAAATCTTTTTTTATTTTCTTTAATTGTATATCTAAACTCTTTTTCATTATCTTACGAATACACCCAATAAGCCTTTTTAATTCGTCATCAGTTAGAACTATAAATTTCTTAAAAGGACTTATTTTAGCACAATATAAACCATCAGCGCGAATATAATTTCCAACACCTGCTAAATATTTTTGATCTAATAATAAATCAGCAATCAGTTCTCCTTTTTTCTTTTTTCTTTTAAATTTTTCCCGTATAATCTCAATAACTTCTTTATCTTTCATTTCAGTTCTTAACAAATCAATACCTAAACTTTTTAATTTTTTGTCAAGTTTCTCCCGTCCGTGATATATGTTAATTGTGCCATTACTTATACTATCTCTTAAATAAAAATTTCCACAACTTGTTGAAAAGCGAACTCTATTATGATCCATATTATTCCCTATACTAATTCTCCCTTTTAGACCTAATGTAACAAAAATATACCAATCTCTTTCAATTTCCCAATATAAAAATTTACCTTTACAATTGAATTTTTCTATTTTCAAAGGTAATTCTTTTTTGAATTCTTGTAAATTATCAATTATTTTAGAACTTTTTTTCTCATCTCCTTTTTTCAATAAATATCTGCCACTCAATATTTCAATATTTTTCAATTTACATCTCCCAAATTTTTGATCCATATACTCAGACGTAACTCTAACTTCTGGTCCTTCTGGCATTATATATAATTATAATCATTTATTATTTGAAAAAAAACAATTTAAAGATTTACTCATTTTAATTATTTAATGAGTAATAAGCAGAGTATAATCGAAAAAAAAGTTTTTGAAGGTAATATGTTCTCAGGTTTTGAATACTCAGATAGTGAAGAAGAAGTAGAAGAGAAAACTGAAACTAATGTCGAAGTAGTAGAAAATATGGAAACTAATGTAGAATTTGAACCAAACGAAGAGAGTAATCAAGTAGAAGATGATGGAGTTGGTTGGACTGATGTTAAAAGGAAGCACGATGTAGATTTAATTTATGGGAGTGATACTTGGCAATATAAAGTAATTACGAATCGGCTTATTTTTGAGGATGATAATCAATCTGTTCTTGAAGTGTTTGAATTGAAGCGTTTGTATTATAAGTTTAAGAAGGCAAAGAACAATTATTATCGTAATAAACTTTTTGTTAAAATGATGCGTACAATTACAGATGAGGCTTGGAATAGTATTAAAAATATGGTTGTTGAGAAAAGTCGTGTAAATTACCGGCAAAATCATAAAATCGAATAAAAACGAATAATTTATTTTTCAAAAATCTTCATTTTTTATTATAAAAATATAAAAAATGAAAAAAGAACTTAAAGAGTTTCAACATATTTAAAGATTGTAAATATGAGTTACAGTGAACCTGATGATTATATTGATGATAGTGTATTAAACAAGGCTATGATTGATTATATTAATAAGATAAAAAAGATGCAAAATTCTAATGAAAAACCACCTGAACCAACAGAATTGAGGGTTTCTACGAGGTCTTCAAAGGGTGAGATTTCAGCGTATGTTAATATGGTTAATTTGATAAACTTTTTGGTTAAGAAGATATATGAAGAAAATATAGGGATAAATGGGGATGATAATTTACTTTTAGGTGTTAAAATGAAGAAATTTATTTATTCTTCGTTGGAGAAGGATGTAAAAGAGATAAAGAAGAAGAGGAAGAAGAAAAAGAAGAAAAAAGAAGTTGGTAAAAATTACTTTCTTCGTTCATTTTATGTATGTATATATGTGAATAGGGAAGGTGATTTGAAGAGGGTAATTTATGATGAGAGTAAGGAGAATTATTTCTATGATTTGGATTTGGATGTTAGTTTAGATAAAAAATATTCTGCGATGAGTATGGATGGTATTCCTACATTTATTGATAATGATGGGATAGGGAATGTATATAAGGATTGTCCTGTAAATGAGGAGTTTGAAAGGGATAGATTATTAAAGAAGTACATAGAGTATCGAAAGTCAGATTGGGAATATATTAATAATGGATTAGAGTTATTGAATAGTGAGAAGAGGGAGCATTTTTATAATTCTTGTACTATTATTTTGAAGCCGGATAAAGAGAGGCGTCCTGTGAATGTAAAATTATTTTGTAATGGGCAGATTACAATAACAGGAGGATTACAAAATAAGGATGGTATGGATGCAGTAAATAGGTTATTAGGGTATTTAAGGAATGATAATAAAAATTTCTTGAATAATGAGGAATTGGATGATGAGACATATGAGAGATTTACAAAAAATAAGAAATGTGGGGATAAGGTGAATGGTTATTTAGAGCCCGAACATATTGATATTATCAAATATGATATAACTATGATAAATAGTGATTTCAAATTGAATTTTAATGTAAATAGGGATAAATTATATGAGTTAATTCGAAGTGATATTAAGATGAGGTGTGTATTTGATGATAGTATATATCCTGGTGTAAAAATATATTATTATTGGAATTTATTTAATAAGGATAATAATGGAATATGTCAATGTTCTAATAAGAAGAAATGTAATGGGAAAGGTAATGGATTAGGTGATAATAAATGTAAAAAAGTAACAGTTGTAGTTTTCCAGAGTGGGTCTGTAATGATTACTGGTGCGAATTCAGATCATCAAATTCAACACGTTCATAAAGATATATTGAAGATTATAAATGATAATTATACAAAAATAATTAAATTTTCGATTAAAGATCATATTCTATTATGTGATGATGAACCACCAGATGAGAGTTATATTGAGGAAGAAAAGAAAGTTGATAAGAAAAAAAGTGTAAAAAAAGTGAAGGGAACAAAGAAAGTTAAAAGTAAGATTAAGGATAAAACTCTTAAAAAAGATAAAAAAGATAAAAAGATTAAGTTAAAAAAGCCGACAAATAATGAATATTTTTAGAATTGGAAGGTAAATAAATAAAACCAATAATAATCTTTTTTTTTAATATATCAATATAAAAACTAATAAATTGATATATAATATATGGAATTAAATATTCGTGATTTTACAAGTGATAATGAAACATATTATATGCTTAGAACAAAAAATTATAAAAAAAATAAAATGAAGTATCCAAAGAACAATGGTTTATTAGATTTTTACAAATTATATTATATTGGTTCAAATGAAAATTATGATAAAAATTTACAGGATTTAATTGAAAAAAATATAATGAAAGATGATAAATTATTTATTGTAACTTTTAGATTCAATGATGATAATATTGTAATGATATATCGAGGTGTTAAAACAGCAAATAATAATTTTTTAGATAAATACATTGATGCAGATGAGAAATATCAAAAGACACGTTTCAAAATATTACCTATAATAAAATCTAATTCAAAATTTTTGAATTTCTTGTCAAAAGATAATAAACCAATTATGATGGCAAAGAAAACGGAAACTAAATTTATAAATAATGATAATTATTTTATGATTTCTGTAAATCTTTATAAAAATTTATTATTAAGAGGTGTTATAAATAAAATTAAATCTAATAGCGATGGTTTCAAATTTAATTTAGGTTTTACAATTGAAACTAATGAAAAAGATAATCTAAAAGAAGAATTACTCGGTGATATATATGTAAATGACTTGAAAGATATATTTTGTTAATTTTTCCTTTTATTTTTTGATCAAAAACTTTTTATAAAAGTTTCCTTTTATTTTTTGATCAAAAACTTTTTATAAAAGTTTTATTTTCTTTGCCATAGATTATCTTTAAAAATCCAATTTCTGTATTTTGGTAGAAATACTTTATTACTATATTCATATGATAAAACATTTTTAATTTTATTTGGTATATATATTTCCATTTCTTCAAATTTTTCTTTCTTTAATGGATAAAAATCTTCTAAGAAATAATAATGAGGTGATTTACAATTAATAATATTTTTTCCTTGTTTTTTCGTTAATCCTTTATTTTCAGTTAAAAAAGTTATATCAATGAAAAATCCATATTTCTTAGAAATGAACCGAGCATCTATAATATTTACCCTATCATTTATATTTCTATTCAAACTATTTGGATTTATTTCTAAGAAAAAATGTTTGTTTGAATTTATTTTTTTAAGGTCTAATCTTAAAAAATTATTTATACTTTTGCCAATCAAAACTAAATCTATATCATCATCCCATGGCAACATTTTATTATTAAAATAATGTCCTATCAATCCACCGTGTGCTAAAACAGGTTTTATATTATTAAATTCACATATATTAATGAAAACTTTTAACATTATTTTTAAATTTTGAATAATAAATTCTTTTGGAAATTTTATTCTTGGATTTCCAAAAATTCTGTCAATATGTTTTATTAAAGGAAACTCTCTAAAATATTTTAAACCAATTTTTGTTTTTCTATAATTAATAATTTTAATAGGGTTTCTATTTATTAAATTTTCATCTTTTTCAATCTCTTTTATTTCATTTTTTATTTCATTTTTTATTTCATTTTTTATTTCATTTTTTATTTCATTTATTTCTTCAACATTTTCATTTATTCTATTCTCTATAATTTTATCTTTTTGTATTTTGTTATTTATATTTATTCTATTTATTTCAAATTTTTTACCTTTTTGTATTTCATTATTTATATTTATTCTATTTATTCTATAATTTTTTATTATTTTTGTTCCATAATTAATATTCATAATAAATAAACAAAGAGTTTATTTTTTATTATTCAACTAAGAGTATAGTGTAATTATATTAAGATTTCATTATAAAAATTTTTATTCTCTTTTATTTTATTATACATATCTTTTGAAATACATTCAGCACGTAATTTTCCAAATTCACAATCATAAGGTTTGATATTATAAGGGACTAAATCAGCATTTATTTTTTTACCCTTATAATTACAAATGGCATTGAATTTTAAATTCAAATTATCACTATCAGCATTTATACAACTTGTTAAGTTAGTTTCGTGTGTAGGTAATCCATTTTTATAATATGGCTTACATATCGCTCTTTTTTTATTTTTTTCATCAGTACATTGAATATATTTTTTAACACCATATTTTTGGAAATTATTTTTTCCATTTTCCCTTGCCACTCTTTTACAAACATTATCTAATGTAGTATAATAATTATAACAAGGAGTTTCTAATTCATCATCTTCTAAAACAGTAGCGGTCTGTAAAACACATTCAGCCCTATATTTACCTTCATTTAAACCAGTACATTCAACCAAACTATTTTTTACATAATTATTACCAAAATTCTGCTTACAAATACTATTAAAATCACTATCATTCGAATAACAAGCAGTCATATTTCCTGAAATATCATTTCCATCATCATAATTTAAATCACCATTTTCTTCACTCTCCTCTCCTTCTCCTCCACCTTTAATCATAGCATTCCTTGAATATAATACATCAAGAGAGATACATATATTTCCAGTTGAGAGTAATTTATACCCCATTTTACCATTTTCATCTATACAAGGACCTTGATTTAATCCTCCTGATGTGTCATCACTTTGATATTTCATCATTTCATCTTGTAAAGAAGTTAATGAAGAACAAGATTGTTCCGCATTTTGTATCTCATTCTCTAATATACTTATTCTCTCTTTTGTTTCATCAGTTTTTCCGTCCGAATTTAAATTATCCATATTACTTGAATATGTTGGTATAAATTTCCCTTGTATTTTTTTATATCCCACCGGAGTTGTTATGAAACCCTCTACATTACCTTTCAAAATAGAATAAATGAATATTATCAAAAATAATATAACAGTAACACCTGCTATACTCATCATATTAACTTTATTTCCCAAGAAAAATGTTCCAATACCAACTCCTAATACTACTAATATAAACAATACACCAACTCCAACTTGTAATGAATCAGAAGATTTACTTATAACCATTATACTTCCAATAAACAAAAACAAACTTAATACACCCAAAAAAGAATAATCTAATATTTTATTATTCATATATATACTAATATATTATAGATATTTTATTAGTATATCAAAAAAAAGATCTTTCAAAAATATTTAACAAATATTTATTTACTCAATTTATACATATTGAGACCAACTCTCATTATTAAATGGAACAATATCATCTAAATCATTCTCCACAGAGTACTTCAAATTACCCTTTCTCTCACAAAATTCCTTCTCCTCACATCTTGGCTCTTTCGCTATTGCTACTGTACCGTCTGGTCTATATCCATAACAATTTGCTCCAAATTTCAATTCAGGATTAGCAAAGAAACCACCATTAATACCAGGATGTCCACAACTATTCTTCTTCTTCGGATCTTCTTGTAAATCGTCCCAAGTGCATTTTTGAACTGGATAATAAGCATTTTGACCCTCCGTCCAACCATAAGAACACCAATGCGCCCCTTTATTATAAGAATTAATCAATTCATTCTTAGTTGCTAATCTACCACCGTACCCAGCACATTTACATTTTGCTTGGTCGTATGTTAATACTTGATGACCTACGTGAAACACTTCTTGTTCTTTCAATATTTTTCGTTCTGCTTCTGGTTGTGAAACTGTTTGATTTTCACATAAATTATCTAAATTAAAACCAGAAATATATGATAAATATGATTTCTTATTACTACAATCAGTTGTGAAATATTTTACAGTAAAAACAAGGAAATAACTCAATATGGCTACTAATAATAAAAATATTACCCAATTTATAATTAATCTTGTTCCACCAATCGCTGTTTTTTTGGCACAAGGCTTTTTATTCAATAATCCACGATTTGAATTCATCACGATATATATTTATATAACATTATTTTTTTCTTACGTATATCAATAAATACACATTTTTTGTAACAATTTTTTTCTTTAAATTCTCCATATCAGTATATTCTAATTCATTCACACTCGTGTCATTATGAACCACCCATTTATCATCATTACACCTATTAACAGCATAATAATGACCCCCACGAGAACTACTTCCAACGTGATTACCTATCGAAATCAACTTGTATTTAGTTTTTTCACGTGGATTTTTAGGACAAAATCTCCCCATATCCAAATTATCAATAGGAAAATCAATTACCGTATCAATCTTTCGCGAATTATTCTTAAAACGCTTCAAATTAATAATCAAATAATTTGGCAATTTCCAAAAAGATGCAATACGTTTCGCATTAACATACTCCTTTTTACCCTCATCATAATACTTATTATCCTCATCTAAAATCTCTTCTTTACTATGATATTTCAAACTATCATACAAACTCTTTGAAACAAATTTACTTGATACGTCAAGTAGTTCTAATGTAATATTATTAAATGCATCAAATTTCCTCGAAATAAAATCCCCAGTATCATTATTGTACGTCTCTACTATATATTGTCCGAAAAATAGTTCAATCATCTTAGAATACTGTTTTTCAATAAAACTCGCCCAAGATTTAACAGATGCTAATTTCAAAACATCGTAATCATTCTTTGGTGTTCCATTAATCTTCACTTCAACCACTTCTTCCAATGACGTATGAAGAATATCCATAAGATAAACTAAAAATTCGTGCATATCGTGTTGACGTCCAAACATAAATTTTACACAAGCATCACTTGTCATATTATATTTTGTAAATGTTGATACAAATGGTGTTGGCTTTAAAGAACATTCATCGTTATTAACTAATTCTTTAACTAATTTACCATATTCAAATGTAACTAATGACTGATTTTTGTTTCTACTCAAATCCTCCAAAAAAAGTTCAGAAGTAAAATACTCAGTTAAGTCATCGCAATTAGTTAAACACTGTAACGTTGTATTTAAATAACAAGTGTTTCCTAAATTAACCAACCCACATTTTTTTAATCCTTTTAAGTTAGACATATTATAATATATAACAAAATATTTAAGTAATTTAAAAATCATTTTTTTTTTTTAATTAAAAAAATTGACACAAAAAAAATTTAGATATTTTTACCCATAATTATTGTATGCCATTTAATAATGAAATTACTAGTTTTGACGCGTTTGCTCACACAAGCGATAAAACTTTTGGATCTTATGATAATCCTTATTCTATTAACATAAAACACTATGCTAAAAGAGATAAGAATTTTTCAAAGTTCTTCAAGAAGAAAAAATCTAGAAATTAAGGTTTTTATTTGACATGCAACAATTCGTTGAGATGTGGCTAAAGCCCATCATTTTTCGGAGAGGTTAGACGAAAGTTTGACATCCTCCATTTTTATAAATAAAAAATAAAAAATGATTTACAACTTCCAAATAATTTAAAACTGAACTTGTAATATCTAATAATGATTAGACCTGAATACATTAAAAATAATGATGACATTATCGTTCAGTTAAATGACTGGACTACTTTTGACGCAACAGTTGAAGAAGATGACGGTTCTGATTCGTCTGAGGAGAATACTTACAGTAACTCTTATAAAAAGAAAAAATGGAAGAAAAAACGACGTGTATTTACTATCCGTGCTTTCGGTATTACAGAAGAAGGACATTCAATCAGTATTGATTTCACTGATTTCAAACCTTTTTTCTTCTTAGAAATTCCAGAAGGATGGGATAGAAACACAGTTCGTTTTTTCAGGACAATTCTTCAATCGAAAGTTAATAAATATTGTGCCGATTCTCTTATTGATTTCGTTGGAGTTCAAAAAATTCCTTATTATGGTTTCTGTAATTATGAAAAGAAGAATTATTTGAAACTGGTTTTCGACAATATTAGTGGTTATTATGCTTATAGAAAAGTTCTTATGCAAACCGAAGAAGAACCTATGCGAATTCAAAATGAGAATTACAATTTCAATAAGATGTTACTTGAAACAAAGATTTCTCCTTTATTGAGATTTTTTCATATTAAACAGATTAAACCTGTTGGATGGATTAAATTAAATCGTGGAAAATTCCAGCATAATATCTCAAAAAATACACGTTGTCAAATTGATTGCACTATGAATTACAATGATGTTGAACCAGTTGATTTGGATAAGATTGGGAAGTTTGTTGTGGCTTCTTATGATATTGAATGCACCAGTTGTGATGGAACATTTCCAAATGCTACTCGTAAAGAAGATGAGATTATTCAAATTGGAACAACTACCAATGTTTTTGGTGATGAGAAGATTTTCAAGTATATTGCTACATTGAAGAAATCTGACCCTATTGAAGGTGTTATAGTTGAAGAGTTTGAAACAGAACGTGATTTACTTATTGGTTGGTGTAAATTTATTAAGAGATTAGATCCTGATGTTATTACAGGCTATAATATTTGGGGTTTCGATTGGAAATACATTTATGACCGTGCTTTAACAGGTAATGGTGGTCAAACACGACCTTATCAAGAAGAATTATTCAAGATTTTATCTCGTGTAAATGTTGATGATAAAGGTAAATATAAGGCGAAATATGTAGAGAAAGAATTACATTCTTCTGCTTTGGGACAGAATTTCCTTTATTTTATTGAGATTGAAGGTGTCGTTCAAGTAGATTTGTATAAATTGATTATGAAGGATTATAATTTAACATCTTATAAATTAGATGCTGTTGCAGAGAAATTTATGGGACAAAACAAAGAAGATTTGAAACCGCATCAAATTTTCTCGAATTATAGAACGGGAACAAAGGAATTAATTAAGGAGATTGCTACATATTGCGTTCAGGATTGTGCTTTATGTAATCGTTTAATGAATAAACTCCAAGTTATTCCTAATAATGTAGGTATGGGTAATGTATGTTACATTCCATTTTCATACTTATTTTTACGAGGACAAGGTATTAAGATTTATAGTTTGGCTATTAAGTTCTGCTCTGAGGAGGGTTTCTTGATTAAGAATTTGAGTGAAGAAGATATTGATAAGAAATCATATGAAGGTGCTATTGTATTTGTTCCTGAACCTGGAATTTATTACGATCCCGTCGCTGTTATGGATTATGCCTCACTTTATCCATCTTCAATGATCGCTGAGAATATTTCACACGATTCGATTGTAGGTTTCAAAGAGTATTATTTGAAGCCTAAGAAGAATAAGAAAGATCCAGATGAATATGAATTGAGAAAAGATACTTATCGAGAAGAATACAATAATCTTCCTGATTACGATTATACTGATATTAAATATGATTTATTTGAAGGTGTAGATAAGGATAAACATAAAGTCGGTTATAAAGTGTGTCGATATGCTGAGAAAAAGAGCGGTGAAAAGGCTGTTTTACCACGAATTCTTATGGATTTGTTAAAAGCACGACGTGATACAAGAAAGAAGATTAAATATAAAACAGGTGTTGGAAAAGATGGAACAGAATATATTGGTTTATTTGAAGAGACTGAAACTGAATATATCTTTAAAAGAGTTGAAGGAGATAAAGCAATAGTAAAGAAAGAAGATATTGTTGAAGTGAAAGATACTTATAATGATTTCCAAAAAGCGGTGCTGGACGGTCAGCAGTTGGCATTTAAAGTAACTTGTAATAGTCTTTACGGTCAAGTTGGTGCTTCTACTTCATCTATCTGTTATAAAGAATTGGCTGCTTCAACAACTGCTACTGGACGTGATATGGTAATCTGTGCCAGGGATTATACGATTGAAAAGTATAAAGGTAGTAAGTTAGTATACGGGGATAGTGTTTTAGGTGATGAACCTATTTTACTTAAAGATATTGAAACAAATGAAGTAACAATTAAAACAATTGAAACATTAAGCAATGAATGGGAAGAATATCAAAATTTCAAACCTTTTGATAATGGAAGGAATAATAAGCAGAAAAGTAAGTGTGATAAATATCTTGTTTGGTCTAATGGTAAATGGACTAAGATAAAGAAGGTTATTAGACATAAAACTAAGAAAAAGATTTATAGAGTTAATACACATTGTGGTGTAGTTGATGTTACTGAGGATCATAGTTTATTGAATGAAAATTCTCAAATTATGAAACCGAAAGAAGTTGAAGTTGGAATTACAAAATTACTTTGTAAATATCCAGATTTTAAAAAAGAAACGAATATTGGTAATTTAAAGCGGGAAAGTAGTTATTATTTTAAAACAAAGATTGAAGCATCTATTTTCTATTTGAAAGCGAAGGTATATGGTTTTCATCCAAATGTTGATTATGATGAAAATGGATTTATTGTGAAATTAGAGATGAAAAAACGGGATGATAGTAATATACTAAAAAAATGTATTGAAATTGGAAATATTGATGAAGAAAAATTTGTATATGATTTAGAAACAGAAGAAGGTGTTTTTCAGGCTGGGATTGGAGATATTATTGTTAAAAACACGGACTCCGTCTTCATTAACTTCGTCGATTATATCAAGCGAACATATGCTAAGAATTATCCTGGTGGAAAAATTGACGACCAAGAGATGTTGAGATTGACAATTGAAGTAGGAAAAGAGGCTGGTAGTTATGTAACAAGTAAATTGAAACGACCTCAGGATTTGGAATATGAAAAGGTTTTCTGGCCTTTTATGATTTTCAGTAAGAAGCGTTATTATGGAAATAAGTATGAATTTTCAACAACAAAATACAAACCAATAAGTATGGGTATTGTAATGAAGCGTCGTGATAATGCTCCTATTGTAAAAGATATTTATGGTGGAATTGTAGATTATTTGATGAATAAACGAGATATTAAAGGTTCATATGAATTCTTTCGACAGAAAGTAATGGATTTATTAGATGGAAAAGTAGATATTAATAAACTTGTTATTAGTAAATCATTGAAAGCGGATTATGCTAATCCAACAACAATTCCTCATAAGATGTTGGCAGATAGAATGGGTGAGCGTGACCCTGGTAATAAACCACAGTCTAATGATCGATTACCATATTGTTATATTGATGTGTGTAACTTGAAATGTTCTCTATGTAAATTCTCGATTGATAAAACAGATTGTAAATGTGTCGATTGTATGCAATTGTTTTGTAAGAGACATATTAAAAATCACGCTAAGATGTGTAAGCAGATGTGTCGGTTTTGTAGATTACCATTGAAAAAGAATGATAAAGGAGAAGCGAATATCAAAAGATGTGGAACATGTCGTGGAAGTTATTGTCCTGATTGTTTCACTAAACATATGCGACGGAAAGATAAGTATAAGAAAATACATTATGATAAATGTAAGAAACCTGTATCTACCAAGTTAATTCAAGGTGACATTATTGAAGAACCTGGATATATCAAAGAAGCAAAATTGAAGATTGATAATATGTATTACTTGGAACACCAAATTGAAAAGCCTGTATTACAGATTTTCGAACTTATCAGGAAAGACCCTCATAAGTTACTTGAAGATATTAAAAGAGATTTTAATAATAAGAAAAACGGACAGAAGAAAACTATTATGAGTTTCTTCTCGAAAAAGAAAAAATAAAAAAAAGAAAACTTTTAGAAAAAGAAAACTTTTAGAAAAAGTTTTAAATCAAAAAAAACTTTTAGAAAAATCAAATAGAAACTTTTTTACCTTTAACTAACACATATTTTTTACCATTTGTAAAATATTTTAATTTTCTTTTACCAACACCTTTTACATTAACATACATACTACCACCAGAAGTTACACCAACAGTCTGAACAGGTGTAATTTGCTGTAATAAATTATTTACATTCTTTCTTTTATTTGTAGTATTACGTCCATTAGTCCATTTTGAACCTTTATCTGTATTATATTTTTCAAATAATTTTTGTAATTCTTTTACAATATTATCTAATGTTTCATGTTCTTCATAATTTCCACTTAATATTTTATTTAATGATTTAACTTGGTTCTTTAAATTATCTCTTAATTCTTTTCTAACCTTTTTTTTATTACTTATTAAACCTTGTAGTGTAAATCCTTTTATTTTAGCAGATTTATTAAAAGCATTTAATGCTGAAATTAATTTTTTTATTTTTTCTTCTTCATTTTTTTGCTTATTACTTTGTAAAGAATATTCTACTTTTTTTGGTGGTGGTACTTGTTGTGGTACTTGTTGTGGTACTTGTTGTAGTACTTGTTGTAGTACTTCTGCTTGTTTTGCTTTTTTTTTTAATTCAGCCTGAGATTTTTCTCCTTCTTTTTTAGAAAATTCTTTATAATTTTCTTTAAATTTTTTATACAATTCTTTATTTTTTTCTTTACTATTATTATAAAATTTTTGTATCGCACCATTATTATTTGTCATTTCAAGAATTTCTCCATTATTTTTTTGTAAAAAATTCATAACTTTTCCTTTTCTATTTTTTGAACGAGGACTGAAAACCTGTCCTATATTGCTATATGCTAATTTTTTATTTAATAAAAGTTTTCTTAATTGTTTAGCAAATTTCCCTTCATTATTTTCTTGACACTTGTATAATAATTCTAATTGTTGATAGAAATAATCTCTAGTTGAATTTTTTTTTCTTCTTGTTCCTAAATAAAATTTTTCAATTTTATCTATTAATCCTTTTAATTTATTTTTATTCATTTTATTTCCATTAATCATTTGTTTTTTTAATTCATCAAGTTCTCTTATTAATTTTTCTAATTGTTCTTTTCTCGAAATGCCATTTGGATGAACTTGTGTTTGGCGTTGTCCAGTGCGCGGAGTATTTCTTGTATAACCCAATTTCTTTTTTAAATTCGACAACATATTTACAACAAAATTTAATTCTGGTAAATTATAAATATTTTTATTATTCATCATTGAATTGGCAATTAAATCTACTGTTTTCTCACTTAAATTTAAATTTTTTACTATTTGTTTCGCTTCATTGTATTTAATTTTTTTTATATTTGATTTACACAATGATTTTTCTGGATTTTTCAAATTACTCATTATTATATTATATAAATATATAATAATGATGAAAGGAGAAGATGATACTATTATAAACATAAATTTAGAAAATCATGCAAATCATATTTATGAATTATGGGATGAATATGGTGATGATATTGTAATTGAAACAACCAAACCTACTAATAAATTCGTAGTATTTTTCAATAGAGTAGGTAAATTTTTTAGAAATCTTTTTTGTAAATGTATCATAAAAAGGATATAAAACTTAAAAAAATTAAAAAAGAATATCACTTTTGTAAAAGAATATCACTTTTGTAAAAGAATATCACTTTTGTAAAAGAATATCACTTTTGTAAAAGAATATCACTTTTGTAAAAGAATATCACTTTTGTAATTATTATAAATAAATGTATTTTTCGTTATTTTCCTCATAAAGAAAAATCCCATACCTCTCAATTGTTTAATTAAATTATAATTAACTATTTTATGTTCTTTACCTTGTGTTGCACTTAATTTGAAATTACAAAAACAAATTTGTTTATCCTTAATTGAAATATCAGTTTCACCATATTTTTTTATATCATCTTCTCTTTTCATACTTAAAATATTTATATAAAAATGTTCGTCAGGACATAACATAAATTTAAAATGATTAATCAGTGAAATATTTTTTGAAAAATATTCCGCATCTCTCCTATCTAATATCATATTTGGATGTTGTTTGATAAAGTTTTCAAAATTTAATTTAGATTTCAAAATATTTGATAATGAATAATATCTATTCTTTTTATTTTTTTGAAAAGATTTTATATAACTGAAATCATTATCAATTATCTCATTATATAAAGTGTCGAAACTAACTATGGGGAAACAAGATTGTGATAGAAATATTATTTTTTTATTTTCAGGATTTCTCAATGCTTCTGTAATCGTAAGGAGTGTGGCATAAACAATAAATATATCTGTTTTTTTATAAGTTTTCGTTCTATTCTTTATAACAAATCTTTTAAAGAAATCATTTTTCAAAGGACCTTTTGGATGAATGTAAATATTACACTTATCTAAATTATTTTGTAAATATCTTCTCCAAATTACTGGTTTGTCTAAATCTGTGTAAGTCAAGAAACAGAATGCTATTTTAGACATTTTAAATATATTTACATTACATAAGAATATTTTTATATCTTCTTAACCATCTAAATAAACCAAACTTTTTAATATCTTGATGTTTATTAACAAAATGTGTTAATTTAGCCCTTCGCCTCGGTTCTGGGAATATATATGCTAAAAGTTTCAATATTTCAATAGATTTTTTAAATTGGAATTTGAAATTATAGAAAATAAATTCTCTCATAAAAATAAAATACCTTTCCCTGTAATATTTCAATTCACCATTTTCTCTTAAATAAATACCCCTAACACTATCATAAGGTATTAATCTTTTTCTATTTCTTCTATTTACTTCATTATGCAAATCTATTAACCAATTTATCATTTTTTCTTTATTTAAAACATTATTTCTAATAACCCATTTCGGTTTTTTAATGTTACTCAAAAAATGTCTTTTACAAGTATGACAAGGGATGGTCCGAGCAATTAGATTAAAAAATTTTCTATAATGATTAATAAATTTAAAATCCCAATTGTATGATATAGAATGAAAAATGTACCAAGTAGCAGGACCCCACGTTTTACCTAAACTCATATAATATCTTTTACATATTAAATTTTTTATTTAACCACTCTTATTTCGTTTATTATATTTTTATTTTATGTTAGAATAAATTAAATATGTCTAATGTAACATTTAGCAATAACTTCAATTATGATTATTTAAATACAAACCAAAGATTTGTTGTACCAAAAGAAAAAAGTGAAATGGAAAATCTCTTAAATGAATTTCATAAAAGAGAGACTTTACTATTAACTAATTTAAGAAATGAATTAGATCAAAATAAAAATATTTTGAAACAAGATTTAATGAATGTAATGAGTAAATACGATAATAATAATAATATAATTTATCAAAAATATTCGGGATCTATTACTCAACTTTTTTCAGCATTAAAACATAAATCAAAAGAGTTAGAAGATACTCTGTGAATTTATAATTTTGAAAATATATTATTTTAATATATATGTATTACAATAATAGTAATGGATGTTCGAGAGTATGTGTAAAAAGAGGACCAAGAGGACCACAAGGACCAGAAGGACCACAAGGACCAGAAGGACCAGAAGGACAAACAGTAAATTCTTTACAATATTCAGTAGCATTAGAACAATCTGGTGTTTCGACAGAGTTTATATTAGCAGGTGTTGATCCAAGAAGTTCTTATAATTTTGTCCCACAAGAAGCCCCGGGAGATCCACAACAAACTTATACAAGTGATTATACTACACCATCATTTGGTGTTTATAATAATCATTTATATATAACAATAGATTCAATAACATTAAGTGATGTTTCAGGAAAAATAACAGTAACTGGGACTTCAATATCTGAGAGTACATCAGTTCCAGTTCCAGGAGATACAGAAGATATTTATATAACAAACGCACCAAATTCATATCAAACACTTAAAAAATGGTTACAAGTTGATACAATTAACTTTACAAATGTAAGTTCAAAAGAATATAAAATATCTATTTTAGGCTATGTTGATTTTCTAAATACAAGTGTTAGAATTACTGGATATAGGGCAGAAATATTAGGTGATGGTAATAGCACAGGACATGATATAAGATTAATAATTGATAGAATAAAACAAAATGACCCAGTTACTACTATTTTATCATTAGAAGATATTGAAGTTGATGGTGCAAGTGAAAGTTTAAATGATAATCTAAGATCAGGTTCTTTTGATAGGTCATATACTATGACAAATGGAGGAACACTTTGGCCTGAAAATACAGACTTTATTTTGAAACAATCTGATTTCAATGATTATTTTACAAATGATGAGAATTTAATCGAAAGTGCCAATGATGAAGGTATTATTATTAAAGTTACAAGCACTGATTTAGGTGCTCCTAATGGACCAACTTATATTAATTTAATGGTTTATTTCACCATAGTAGAATAATTCATAAGTTTATATTTAGTTTATTTTCATATATTTATTTATTTTAATAAATATATGGAGAAAAAGTATTATTATCCTGAAAATCTTTCTAAAAAATATAAAGGTAGAATTCTACCAAGAGTAAAAGGTAAAGTTATATTTTTAGCAGATATTAAAGGATATAATTATGAAAAAGTTTTTCCCTTGTCAGATTTTAATAATAATAGAGAAGAGGCTATTAAAGCAGCAGAAGAGGAGAAGCGGAGATGGAATATAGAGAATAACTTAGTCATAAATAGATATCAAATTATAGATGATTACGCATTAGTAGATTTAAACAAAGAATATCAAATGAAAATGGATTTGACTGATTTGAAATGGTTAGAAAAATATAATTGGAAAATGCAAAATAAATTTACTTATCCAACTACATTTGTTCCATTAAGTAAGCGTAGTGATATAAACTCTGACATAGCATTCTTTCCATTCCACGAAGTAGTTTTCGGTTATAGATTTGTTAATCATCTTAATAATGATAAACTCGATTACAGAAGAGATAATATTAAAGCAGTCAGTAGCATCCAAAGAGATTGGAAAATTAATTATTTAATGAAAAAAAAACATAAGAAAAATTTTAACACTTCTGGTTTCAAAGGTGTTTATAAAGTAAAAACAGGACCATATGAATATTGGCAAGTCCGTGGTTGCGATTACCAAGGAAAAAATATTAATAAAAAAATTAGCATTTTACAATTTGGTGAAGAACTCGCAAAAGAGAAAGCGATTGAATTCAGGAAAGAAGTTATAGAAAAATCTTATGAAAGGGCTAATGAAAAGAGTAATGTATAAATTTATATTCTTCTTTCTTTACTCTTTTACTTCGGTTTTGATATAAATTTCCCATTTCTATCTAACCAATTCGAAACATTAAATCGCATCTCTTCACCCTCTTTCGAATACACATCCACATAACCCAATTCATTAAACTTCCTTTTATTAGTTTTGAAAATCTTTTTCGCCGCCTTATCAATACTTTTCGCATTCACATTTACGGTTTTTAATTCTTCTCCTTTATAATAGTCACAATAATATTTATTCATTATATACTAATCAATAAATATTTTTAAGCATTAAATAATTTATACAATTTTTTTATTTTATCATTAAAATTACATCAACAATTCTTCAAACTCTTCTTCTTTCACAGAACAAACATAATCAACATCTTTGACTTTTAAACTTTCTTCATTATATTCTATAAACGCCTTAATAAACATTTTCACACATTTGATATTTGTCATTGTCGGTGTATTAGTATCTATTGCACATCTCCTTAATCTCCATCCATTTGT
>Ga0209199_1001404_pt1 | contig 29071 bp, 28 predicted proteins | sample COGITO_mtgs_1105_7_FD_184805 | JGI IMG/M metagenome (GOLD analysis project Ga0209199, IMG submission 184805) | Pelagic marine microbial communities from North Sea - COGITO_mtgs_110523 (SPAdes) (version 2) | ecosystem: Environmental > Aquatic > Marine > Epipelagic ...
CAGCTGGATAGAGCACCTCCCTTCTAAGGAGGCGGTCCTAGGTTCGAATCCTAGTGCGATCACTTAAGAATAGAAAGTCTGCATAATTGCAGACTTTTTGTTTTTCATTGAGAATTAAATTCATTTGAGTTTTCGAGCAGAAGCAAAACTAAAAAATCTATAATTTTTGACTTTCTATTTAGACTACGGAGCTTTATAGGATCATGAAATAATCTTAGTGCAATCACATCAAACCTTACTATAACGAGTGAGATTTTTTGTTTCTACTCAATAATATCATCCGTTTTTATGTGTTTGTATTTATTGTTTTTTTTAGTTGTTTCGCACGTCATCAATTTCCTTTACTTGATTAAACGAAAACGGTACAGGTTCTCTTAATAATGTTTGGGTTATTTCAGGTGAAACTTTTGAAAGTGAACTTACATGGTATTCGGATGCTACAACTATTTATGGCACTTTAGACGGTGAACTCGATGAAATTGGCTATGTCTTATTAGAAGTTAACAATACGCTTTAGCTTACCTTCCCAGAGGGAGATGTAGTAGACTACGTTAGGTTACAGTAAGTACATATACGAAACCAATGTTATTGAACCTTACTAGAAATAGTAAGGTTTTTTTGTAGTCTAAACTTAAGTCATCGTTTAAACTATTTTTACTACCTTTAATTAAACCTCAAAACCATGAAAAAAACATTTTTTGTTTTAGTAATCGCCTTATCAGCACTATCATTTTTGTCTATTGAAGACCATCAAGCAGTTCAAAATGAGATCATTGAAAATATTGAATGTAAATACAGACAGTGTAATACCACAGCGAAATCAACTCAAAAAAGATGCAAACATTGTGTCTCAAAATCAAGTGATTACCAGTGTTACCAACACAAACCTAAATAAAAACAAATAAATTAATGCCATTTAACATTGTGCTTGTAGAACCAGAAATTCCGAATAATACGGGCAATATAGGTCGGTTGAGTTTAGCCTCAGGATCCGTTTTGCATCTAGTCAAACCTTTTGGATTTGAATTGAGTGACGCCCGACTTAAAAGAGCGGGACTGGATTATTGGAAACATATTACGGTCAAAATTTACGAGAGCTTAGATGAATTTTTAGCCATCAACATGGATAAGGATATGGTTTTTCTGTCGAGTGCTGCAAATAAGAGTTACGTTTCTATTGACTATAAGGATGAGTTGTTTTTTGTATTTGGAAAAGAGTCCGTTGGTTTGCCAAAAGAACTGGTCGCAAACAACTCTGACAAAATTTATAAAATCCCCATTCACAGTCCACATGTGAGAAGTTTAAACTTAGCCAATGCAGTGAGTATTGTAGTGTTTGAAGGGTTACGATCCATTGAGGTTTCTAGTAATAGTTAAACAGCTGCGAAGGACCTTCTAACAACTCTATTGACTTCACATAGTTTTGGTCGGGCGATTGTGCAAATCCAAAAGCTATACTTAGGTTCATTAGTATAATTAGGCTTTTTATTTTCATGATTTGATAGATTTTGACTGTGGGTCTAAATTTATTAATATAAAGTTAAAACACCAAATATCAACCTTGATAATTAACTTTTATTTAACACTTTAAGGTCCAAAAATCTATTTAATGAATTATATACCAACAATTTAGCTATAGTTTAATTTTAACATGCGAAGGATGTGATGTAACTTTGAAGTAAGAGGTTCGGCTTTTTGAGACGCAGTATTCAATTGCCACATTCCCAATAATTAATTAAGAATTTTTAATGCACTAGCTTACAAGTAACAACCATTTTCTTCCCATTCGAAGTGGTGAAAAACAAATACAAATCGCCACCATCGGAGAGTTTGAAAAGGATTTTAAGCGCCTCTATTTTTTCTGAGAAATTGCGTGTTTTTACATTGGCTTTTAGACCGCCAATCACTTTTTTTAAAGACTTTTTTTGGTAGGGAAAGGTATTGGAAACTTCATACATTTTTCCTGGAAAATTCGCTATTTTTTCATCGCTGGTATATAAATGCGTGTGCGGGTCTAGTTTATCCAACTTAAAGTTCTCTGAAATTAATTTAAACGCTCCAGACTTCATCACTGCGGCATTCGGTTCGTACAGATAGGTTTTTGGAGTGCTAAATGTAGCTTCAGCAGCTTCCTCATCAGGTATTTCAAAGGAAAATAGTTCGTCGCCACTAGGGTGGCTGTTAAGCGTCTGAATGGTCGCTGTAGCATCAAAGCCTTTCTCTTGATGAAACAACAACTCTTTCACCTCGTTTTTCACCGCCACAATATAAACAGTTTTCACATGCCTTAAGGCTGCTAAGCCAACGCTAATATCAAGCATCGGCGACATTTTAATGAGTACATTGTTGGTGTGCTTAAAAAATAAATCTTGATGGGTGATGACGTTGGGACTGCAATCTTCAATCAGGAATTTTTTGTTTTTCTGTGCATCGCGTCTTGAGGGATCAATGTACATCCAATCAAACGTATCTGGACACGATTTTAAAAATTCAATTCCATCTTTGCAGTGTGTCGTGATGTTTTTAGCACCCAAAACTCCAAAATTAGAGGCGGCAATTTCAGCCAATTTGGAGTCCATTTCACAATGCACCACCGTTTTAAACTGTTTTGAAAAATAATAACTATCCACACCAAATCCACCTGTTAAATCCACTAGGGATTCGCCTTGCAGAAACTCACTTTTTATTCTTGCAGTAGTTTCGGAAGACGTTTGTTCAATGTTGAGTTTGTTGGGGTAATACATCCCAGGGGTTTCAAACCATTTTTTTAATTTTAAAGCACACTTTTTTTTCGCTTCAATTTGTTCGATCAGTTCCTTAATATCAAGCCCTTCAAAAGGACTTCCTTTTAGAATTAACTCATGAATATTTGAGTTTATATGCTTTGTTATAAACTCTTGTATAGCGGAATTTAGAAGAATTTTGTTCACGTGAAACTAGTTAGTTTTTGATAACTTTTTGGTGAATTCATAGAGCGCAATACTAGTGGCTTGCACCACATTCATGCTGCTGTTTTGTCCGTACATCTCAATATGTACTACAGCATCACATTTCTCTAAAATAGAGGCTGAAATCCCGTGATTTTCATCGCCAATCACGAATGCAATTTTAGAATTTTTTGGCAGCTCTAATTCCGAAATTGGACTACTCTTGTCTGTAATTTCAAGCGCCATAAGCGTGTAATTTTGAGACTTCAATTCTTGAAGTTTCTCTGAAAGTGTTTCCACTTGCTCAAACGAAACCGATTGTTCCGTTGCTCTAGACGTTCTAGTAAATTTCCGACCGAGCTCCACAGCAGGACCGCCAAGGATTAAGTGTTCAATCCCAAACGCATCAGCCGTTCTAAATAAGCTACCCAGATTGGCTGCATGCGATACACTGTCACTTATTAAAACAATTGGAAACTGTTGTTTTGTAAACTTAGAAGTGTAATGATTGAGTTGCATGGAGCGTCTAGTTTTCAAAGGCATATTTAATAATATTCGCCCCCATTTTCAAGGCTTTTAGGCGCACTGCTTCGGGATCGTTGTGCACATTAGCATCTTCCCATCCATCCCCTAAATCACTTTCAAAAGTGAATAATAAGACCAGTTTTCCTTCATGAAAATAGCCCAGAGCTTTTGGTGCCAAACCATCGTGTTCGTGAATTTTGGGCAACCCTCTTGGGAACAGAAATGCATTGCTGTATATGGGATGCGATAAGGGAATTTCACTCATTTTTTTATCTGGAAACACTGTTTTTAAGGCTTCTAGTATATAAGGTTTCATGCCGTAATTGTCATCAATATGTAAAAATCCACCCGACAATAAATAGGCTCTTAAATTTTCGGAATCAGACTCCGAAAACGTCACATTACCATGCCCCGTCATGTGTATAAACGGGTATTCAAAAATAGCAGCACTTCCCACTTCCACGGTATGGGGTTTGGCGTCCATTGCCGTTTGAATGTTGGAATTACAAAACTGAATTAAATTTTTTAAAGCTGTTGGATTGCTATACCAATCGCCACCGCCGTCATATTTTAAAACCGCTAAATTCTGGCTTCCACAAAAGTGAAATCCCAAAATCAATATTATATGTAAATACCGTTTATTCATTGCAAAGTTGAATTGTATGATTCGCCACGATTCCAGCGGTTTCGGTTCGAAGTCTTGACGCTCCTAAAGATACAGGAATATACTGATGTTTCAAAGCCTCCTCAATTTCACCCGTGCTAAAATCGCCTTCGGGACCAATCAATATGGTGATGGATTTTCCAGGTTCAATTTGATCTTTAAATTTTAATTTATTTCCGTCTTCGCAATGCGCAATAAATTTAGATCCTTCTTGAGGTGTTTTTATAAAATCAGAAAAACGAATGGCGGGTGCCAAGGTTGGTAAATAGGCGTGAAGCGATTGTTTCATTGCAGATTGTAATATTTTTTCAAACCGTTCTGTTTTGATAACTTTTCGCTCACTATTTTGACAGATAATTGGTATGATTTGATCCACGCCAATTTCAGTGGCTTTTTCTATAAACCATTCGTAGCGGTCGTTCATTTTTGTGGGAGCGACGGCTAGATTGATTGCATAGGGTCTTGGAGTTTCAAAGGTTGATTTTAAGATCGTAACCACACATTTGTTGTGGTTTGGAATAACCACTTCTGCTTCAAACGTCCAACCTTTTCCGTTGGTGATTAGGAGTAAATCTCCCGTAGATTTCCGCAATACTTTTACAATATGCCTACTTTCATCTTTTGAAAAGTTAAAAGTTTCTGTAGACGTATCTAGCTCTGAATTGTAAAATAATTGCATTTGGTTTATAGTTTAAGTCGAGCCGTAGCCATTATGGTTTGATCTGCGTAATTTTTCTCTAAATATTTTAAATGGCCTACAATGGCAATCATTGCAGCATTGTCTGTTGTGAATTCAAAAGCTGGCACAAATGTTTTCCAACCATGGCGACTTTCAGCTTCTTTCAAAGCGTCTCTGATTCCTGAATTTGCAGAAACACCGCCACCAATCGCAATGCGATTAATACCTGTTTCTTTGACGGCTAATTTTAGTTTGTCCATCAAAATCTCTACAATGGTATATTGGATGGACGCGCACACATCATCAATATGCTGTTCAATAAATTGAGGATTTTCTTTCAGTTGTTTTTGTATGAAATATAAGATCGCTGTTTTCAAGCCTGAAAAACTAAAATTGAGACCCGCTACTTTAGGTTTCGTAAATTTGAATGCTTTTGGATTTCCTAGCTTTGCACGTTTGTCAATTTGGGGACCTGCAGGATAGCCGAGTCCTAAAATTTTACCACTTTTGTCAAAGGCCTCTCCAACCGCATCATCAATCGTTTCTCCAATAACCGTCATTTTAAAGTGATCATCCACACGAACAATTTGAGTATGTCCCCCAGAAATGGTCATTGCTAAAAATGGAAAATTAGGTTTTTCAGAGCCCTCTTTTTCAATAAAGTGTGCCAAAATATGAGCTTGCATATGGTTAACATCTATTAAAGGTATGTCGAGTCCATAAGCCAATGATTTTGCAAAGGAAGTTCCTACCAACAAAGATCCCATCAACCCAGGGCCTTGCGTAAACGCCACTGCATCAAGATCTGCTAACGAAATCCCAGCTTGTTTGATGGCCTGATCGACCACAGGAACAATGTTTTGTTGGTGTGCTCTTGAAGCCAATTCTGGAACCACACCACCATATTTTTGATGGATCGCTTGGTTGGCAACAACATTACTCAGTACTTTTCCATTGCACAGAATGGCCGCTGCTGTGTCGTCACAAGAAGATTCAATTCCTAAAATGTATGTATTTTTTGAGCTCATTAAGACGATTTAGTGATAATATTCGTTTAATTTGTAATAAAATAAACGACTTAATTTATCCATTAATAGGATCACTGCAAAGAAATAAAAAAAATAGCACTAAAATAAATGCTTTGGGTAGTTTAAATTTTAGGATAATTAGTTAAATTGTAAATAATATAACCAGTCTCGCGTATCAAGAAATATTTTAAAATACTGATAAAATTTGTAACTGTTCTAGTGTTGCTGTTCTTGCTATTGGTATTTGTATTGTCCATCCCAAGTGTCCAAACACGTCTAGGGAGTTATGCTACCAGCTCCATCAATACAACCTATGGTACTGCTATTAAAATAGAAAAAGTAGGACTTCAGTTGAATGGCAATATGGAGCTTAAAAATATTCTCATAAAGGATCATTACGACGCACCCTTGATTTCCATTGCAGAATTAAACACCTCTATTTTAAGTTTTGCTAAAGTTGTTGATAACAAACTCAAATTTGGGGATATCGATTTATGCGATCTCTTTTTTCATATTAAAACCTATAAAGGGGAAGTTGATACTAATTTAGATGTTTTTGTAGCTAAGTTTGATGATGAAAACCCAAGTCTAAAAACGAATAAATTTCTTCTATCATCGAGTGAGGTTCGAATACATAACAGTCAATTTTTATTAACGGATGAAAACTTAGACAACCCTATGGTTTTGGATTTTCATACCCTTAATTTGTCAGCTTCTGATTTTTTGATTTTAGGAGTCGATGTCAAAGCTTCCATTAAGAGTTTAAGTTTTGAAGATTCAAGAGGTGCTCAAATTCAAAACCTTCAAACAGATTTTTCGTACTCTTTAACTCAAATGAAGTTTGAGCAACTAGAAATCAAAAGTCCAAGTTCTTTACTTTTGGGTCAACTTCAATTTGATTATGATCGAAAGGATTTTAAAGATTTTTTAAATAAAGTTAAGATCTCTGGGTTTTTAAAAAACAGTACTTTAGACCTCGAAGAATTGAATGTGTTTTATAATGAATTTGGATCCAACCAAAAAGCGGATTTAAACACTATTTTCTCGGGTACATTGAATGATTTATTACTTAATAAAATTGATTTAATAACGAATAATAACACGTCTATAGTTGGTGAAATTCAATTTAAAAATCTGTTTAAGGACACATCAGAAAATTTTGAAATGGACGGAAATTTCCAGCAAATAGCGTCCACCTACAACGATTTAAAAGCATTATTACCAAGAGTTTTAGGAAACAGTATTCCTTCAATTTTTAATACTTTAGGGCGTTTTGATATGCAGGGCACTGCGAAGGTTTCTATTTATACAATTGAAACAGACATGGATATTGAGACTGATATTGGAACTCTTTTTGTGGACTTGAATTTAGATGAAGTATCTAATATTGAGAATGCATCTTATATAGGTCAAATTCAGTTGACCGATTTTGATTTAGGTTACTTGATGGGAGAATCTAAAATTGGACTGGTAACATCTCGTCTAAGTGTTGAGGGGCGTGGTTTTAATAAACAAACCATTAACTCTAACATCACAGGCACATTTGATTCGTTTGTGTTTCAAGAATATATCTACACTGATTTAGAGGTTTCAGGAGTTGTTGAAAACAAAATCTTTAATGGTCAATTAAACATCGATGACCCAAACCTGAAATTTAATTTTGAAGGACTTGTTGATTTTTCTGAAAAGGAAAATATTTATGATTTTTCTGCTGCTATTAAATATGCCAATCTGAATGCTTTAAACTTTGTACAGCGGGACAGCCTTTCAGTTTTGAATGGGCAAATGACAATGGATATGAAAGGCACAACTATTGATGATGTGTATGGCGCCATTAAATTTAAAAATGCGCTCTATCAAAATGAAAATGATAGTTATTCTTTCAAGGATTTTAAGATTACCTCGGAGTTTGGAGATAACAACGAAAGAACGATCAGAGTCAATTCTCCAGAAATAGTTCAAGGAAATTTAAAAGGAAAATTTACGATCAACGAATTGCCTAATTTATTGAGAAACGCCCTCGGGGATATTTACACCAGGTACAAACCTTTTCAGGTTAAAGAAGGACAGTATTTTAATTTTAATTTTAAAATTTATAATAAAATTGTTGAGATTTTTTCACCCGAACTTAAATTAGGTTCGAATACATTTACGAAGGGGAGAGTAGAGAGCGATCCCAAAAATTTCAACTTAACTTTTAGATCCCCTAACATCCAATTAGAAGACTTTTTTGCAAACAAAATTGAAGTTCAATTGATCAATGACAACCCTTTATTTAATTCCTACATTGAGATTGATAGTTTAGCGACCCCTTATTATAACGCATCAGAATTTAGCCTGATTAATGTTACCTTAAACGACACATTGTATGTCAAATCTGAATTCAAAGGCGGAAAAAACACTAAAGATGCCTTTGATTTAAACCTTTATTATACCATTGATAAAAACAATAAATCGGTTGTTGGTGTTAAGAAATCAAATGCTAATTTTAAAAACACACCTTGGCTCATAAATGGTGCGCAAAACAAACAAAACAAAATTATATTTGACAGATCCTTTGAAAAAATTATTATCGATAATTTAAACATGTCATATGCCAATGAAGATATTCTGTTAAACGCTGCTATTGAGGGAGATAAGAATAAGAAAATCAATCTTGATTTTAAAAATGTTGATTTAGCAAAGGTGACTCCTAATATTAAAGATTTAAAACTAGGCGGAAATCTGAATGGGAAATTAAACATAAGTCAATTAGAAAGCGTCTATCTTCCAAAATCGAGCTTGCTAATTGATAATTTGGCAGTTAATGACTTTAATTTAGGATCCTTTAAAGCGGATATTCAAGGCAATCAATCGTTGACAAATTATGATGTCAATGTGTCTCTAAAAGAGGGCGATTTGGAATCATTATCAGTAGTTGGGTCTTTGAATGTGTCTGGAGAAAATCCCGAACTCAATTTAGATATCAACTTTAAAGAATTTATTCTAAATCCGTTAAACCCTTTTGGAGATGGGGTGATTACCAAAATTCGCGGTGACGTTTCTGGAATTGCAAACGTGAGTGGACTTCTAGAAAAACCTCAAATTGAAGGAAGCTTAAGGATTAACAATGGAGGGCTTGCGATTCCGTATCTAAATGTAGATTATGCATTCCAAAACAATACAACGGTTAGTTTAATAGAGCAAAGCTTTATTTTTGATAAGGCACTTATTGTTGATGTTGACTATCAATCACAAGCGCTCTTAAATGGAAGTATCAGTCATCATAATTTTTCAGATTGGGCTTTAAATCTCAGTATAGATTCGGATCGTTTATTGGTTTTAAACACGGAAGAACAAGACGAATCCATCTATTTTGGAACTGCTTTTGTGGATGGAGCTATTGCTGTTTCTGGCCCAACAGATCAGTTATTAATAGAAGCAAATGTATCCACATCCGAAGGAACTATCTTTAAAATTCCATTAAGTGACAATGAAATTTTATCAGAAAACTCTTATATCCATTTCCTTACTCCTGAAGAAAAATCGAACCAAGACAATGGTCCAACTTCAATTGATGATATTAAAGGGGTTGAGATGGAGTTTAATATGGATATTAACGATAATGCCGAAATTGAAATTGTGCTTGATAAAAATACGGGAAGCTCCATTATGGGACGTGGAAATGGCAGCATGTTGGCACAAATTAATACGAAAGGAAAGTTCCAAATGTTTGGAGATTTTATTGTACTCTCAGGTATTTATAACTTTTCATTTGGTCAACTTATTCAAAAACAATTCAAAGTGGTAAAAGATGGAATCCTAGCTTGGGATGGAAACCCTCTTAGTGCCGAAATAAATATCAAAGCCCTTTACGATGGTATAAGTGTCAATCCTTCCACACTTTTAGACAATCCTATCAATCAAAGCATTCCAACGGAAGTTGAAATTCATTTAACAGGAGAATTAGAACAACCAAATTTAAACTTTGACATACGATTTCCGAGTGTTAATTCTACGCTTAACAGCGAATTAGCAGATCGGTTGAGAGATCAAGATAGGCGCCAATTCCAGGCCCTATCATTGTTGGCAACGGGTTCTTTTAGAAGTGAACTGACCTTGGATTCTCAAGATGCTTTTGGGCTTGTTTCAGATGGCGTTACAAACATGCTAAACGAATTATTTTCAGATGATGATAACAAAGTTAAATTAGGAATTGATGTCGATTTAGGAGAAACAACCCCAGATTATGAAACTGACAGTCGGGTAGGTGTTACTTTGTCCACCAAGTTGAGCGATAATGTACTTATAAATGGTAAAGTTGGAGTGCCTATTGGAGGGGTTAATAAAACAACCGTCGCAGGTGATTTTGAAGTAGAAGTTTTACTTAATGAAGACCGTACATTATCTCTCAAATTTTTTAACCGAGAAAATAGCATTCAAAATTTTGGAGAACAAATTGGATATACACAAGGAGTTGGTGTGTCCTATAATATAGAATTTGATAACCTAAGGGAATTATTTGAGGAATTATTTAAAAATAATAATAGTAAAACGAAAACGAAAACTGAAAACGTAACAAAAGATCTCGATTCAGGTCTTCCAAATTATATAGATTTCAAATAAATAACCCCATTAAAACCTACTAATAATTAATTTTTTGGCTTTAAAATCAAATAGTTATTAACGAAAACGTTTGAATTTAAAGAACAAAAGAAAATTGACACCTACTTACGTTTTTTTAACTTATAAGTTTATTAATTTTACAACATAAACCATTACAACTATGGAAAATCAGATAAAAAAAATTGGGGTATTAACTTCCGGAGGCGATGCTCCTGGGATGAATGCAGCAATACGATCTGTAGCGCGAGCTTGTGCTTATCACAACATTGAATGTGTTGGGATTTACAGAGGCTACGAAGGAATGATTGAAGGTGACTTTAAATCTTTGAATGCTAGAAGTGTAAACCATATTATAAATAAAGGAGGAACTTTTTTAAAGTCTGCTCGTTCTGAAGAGTTCAGAACCAAAGAAGGTCGTAAAAAAGCTTATGACCAACTTCAAAAAGAACAGATTGATGCCTTGGTATTAATTGGTGGAGATGGAACGTTTACTGGAGGTATGATTTTTAATGAAGAATTTAATTTCCCAATCATAGGAATTCCTGGAACAATTGATAACGATATTGTAGGTACCAACTATACACTTGGATATGATACGGCTCTAAATACTGCGGTAGAAGCAATTGATAAAATTCGTGATACAGCCAGTTCTCACAGACGCTTGTTTTTTGTTGAAGTCATGGGACGCGATGTGGGTCATATTGCTTTAAATGCAGGAGTTGGTTCTGGAGCTGAAGAAATCTTAGTTCCCGAAGAAGATTTAGGACTGGATCGTCTTTTAGAATCTTTAGAAAAAAGCAGACATACTGGAAAATCATCGAGTATAGTTGTGGTTGCTGAAGGTGATAAAACAGGTAAAAATGTATTTGAATTAAGAGATTATGTCGAAGAAAATCTTGAAGGTTACGATGTTCGTGTATCTGTTTTAGGACATATGCAACGAGGAGGATCCCCCTCATGTTTTGATAGAGTACTGGCCTGTAGAATGGGTGTTAAAGCTGTGGAGTCCTTATTAGAAGGTAAATTCAATTACATGGTTGGAACTGTCAATAATAAATTAGAATTATATCCTATCGACAAAGCTGTCAAAGGACATTCAACAATAGATGCTGAACTTTTAAGAGTTTCAGATATTATGAGTATTTAATAACGAATTAATTAAAATTAAAATTAAAATAAAATGTCAAAAGTAAAAATTGGAATTAATGGATTTGGTAGAATAGGGAGAATTGCTTTTCGTATAGCTGCAGGAAGATCTGATGTACAAGTCGTTGGAATTAATGACTTGTTAGATGTAGAGCATTTAGCATACCTTCTAAAATATGATTCTGTACATGGTCAGTTTCAGGGTACCATTGAAGTGAGTAATGGGAATTTAGTAGTCAACGGAAATGAAATTCGTGTTTCGGCCGAACGCAATCCAGAAGATTTGAAATGGGATGCTGTTAGTGCAGACGTTGTTTTAGATTGTACTGGGATTTTCACAAACTTAGAAGGCGCTCAAAAGCATATAACTGCAGGTGCTAAAAAAGTTGCTATTTCTGCACCCTCTGCTGATGCACCAATGTTTGTAATGGGAGTCAACCACAAAGAAATTACAGCAGATCATACGATCGTTTCAAACGCATCATGTACAACTAACTGTTTAGCACCACTTGCTAAAGTGATCAATGATAACTTCGGAATTGTAGAAGGTCTTATGACAACTGTTCACGCAGCAACGGCGACTCAATTTACAGTAGATGGACCTTCAAGAAAAGACTACAGACTTGGACGTGCTTCATTAAACAATATTGTACCAGCTTCTACAGGAGCTGCAAAAGCAGTTGGAAAAGTAATTCCAGAATTGAATGGTAAATTAACAGGAATGGCTTTTAGAGTTCCAACGGTAGATGTATCGGTTGTTGATTTAACCTGTCGTTTAGAAAAAGGTGCTTCTTTTGAAGACGTGAAAGCAGCCATTAAACATGCTTCTGAAAATGAATTAAAAGGAATTTTAGGCTACACTGAAGAAGGTGTTGTATCTCAAGATTTTGTGTCGGAAACAAAGACAAGTACATTTGATGCCAATGCAAGTATGGGATTGAACGACAACTTCGTGAAACTTATTTCTTGGTATGATAACGAATATGGCTATTCTGCTAAATTAGTAGACCTAGCACATTATATTAGCGTAATATAATTTACATAAATTCTAAAAAAATACTGTTACTTGCTAACAGTATTTTTTTTTATACATTTAGAATATGATTTTTATAATAGACAGTGGTTCTACAAAATGTGATTGGATTGCAATTGATACAGATACGGGTGAGCCAATTTTTGACAAGCAACGTACTAAAGGGTTAAACCCAGCCATTATTTCTGACACAGATGCTTTTAATATTATCAAAGCAAACGACGTAATTTATGATAATAAATTAAAAGTATCCCATGTTTATTTTTATGGTGCTGGCTGTGGGACTGAAAAGCCAAGCAAGATGCTCAAAGATGTATTAGAGTCTATTTTTTTAAATGCTGAAGTAGTTGTAGAAGAAGATACGTATGCGGCTATTTATTCAACTGTAGGAGTTCTACAACGTCCGGCAGTAGTTTGTATTTTAGGAACAGGGTCTAATTGTACCTACTACGATGGTAAAAAGGTAGATCAAAGAGTCACGTCGCTCGGATATTCAATAATGGATGATGCGTCTGGTAATTATTTCGGGAGACAACTTTTAAGAGATTATTACTTTAATCAAATGCCACATGACTTGAAGTTAGTCTTCGAAACACGTTATAATGTTAATGAAGATGCCATTAAAAAATCTTTATACAAAAAACCAAACCCTAATGCCTATTTAGCCACCTTTGCTGAATTTTTGATTCTTAATAAAGAATCAGATTATATTCAAAGTGTTATAAAGGCAGGGCTTCGTGTATTTGTAGAGACTATGATTCTACAATATAAAGAAGAAATTAAAACAGTACCTGTACATTTCGCAGGCTCTATTGCTTATTTTACACAAGAAGAAATCAAAGCTGTTGCTCAAGAATACGGATTTACAGTCGGTAATTTTGAAAGACGCCCGATTGAAGGCTTGGTTAATTACCATGCTGAAATTGCTCGTAGTTCTTAAGGAGTTACTTTATAGCAATCACACTAATTTCTACATTTACAAATTTCGGTAAGTTTGCTACTTCCACAGTTTCTCTGGCAGGGGCAGAAGCCTCGTCAAAATACTTAGCATAAACAGCATTAATCGCTCCGAAAGAGTTCATATCAGATATAAATATAGACGCCTTGATGACATTTTCAAAAGTCATATTGGCGGCTTCTAAAACGGCCTTTAGGTTTTTCATAACCTGAGTGGTTTCTACCTCAATAGAATCCATTACCAATTCGCCTGATTTTGGATGCAATGCAATTTGCCCTGATGTATATAAAGTATTTCCCACTAAAACGGCTTGACTGTAAGGGCCAATAGGTTGTGGTGCTTTTTCAGTAGTTATAATCGTTTTCATGTGTTTAAAGTTATTGTTATTTATAGGTCACATGTTACATCCATTTAATCATTTTCCTTGGGTGTCAAGTTCTAGTTTATGGATGTTTCATCTGTCTTTATTTATAATTGTTTATCAGGTTGTTTACGTTTTTCGTATTTAATATCTTTTAATATGCTAGATCGAATTCCTATAAAGAAATTCCAAGAGGTTCGATTGCTAAATGGAATCCAAGAGAAATTCATTCGCCAGCTTTCTAAATCACGTTCAAAACGCAACTGAGTATAAGTAAAACCCTTGTCCTTTAAATCATAACCAGAAGACACTCCTATACTCCATCTTGGAGACAGTTCTATGTCACCAGAAAACATTAATGAATGCGATGAAATCTCATTCTGACGCCTCGAATTACTGTAATTGAGGGCATAAGCAAGTCGTAAACTCCAAGGGAGTTTGTAGTTGTAAAGATCTGTTGGAGTCACCTCTTCAGATTGATCCCTGTTATTTATCTGTTGGTCTGCAAAATCTTGCGATTTGCCAAATAAATCATCCGCACGCCCTCCACTTCTAATGGACTGATCTATAGCAGCAGCATTGTTTTGATCGTTACCTTCAAAAGAATCACTGGACAAATTATAAGTCATCGTCATATTTGCACTTGATAAACGGAACAAACTTCCTCCGTTGTCGATATTAAAAGTATTGACTTTAGTATTGTTATTGTCTAGAGCATAAGGATCCAAAGTCGCTCCAAAATTCACACTCAATTTATTATCCAATAGTTGTGTTCCTCCCGAAACTCTTACAGGACTCCAGTTCAATGAATCGCCAGCAACATTATAATTTGTAGAAAAATTGAGAGAATTTAATAAAAATATTTTTTTTGCTTCAGTGGCCGTACTGTCCTTATCACGAACTTTAGCTTCCAAATTATTATTAAGAGATAATCCTACCGAACTAGAGAAAGTTTTGCCAGGAGATCCAAATAAAGATTGCTCAAATCGCGTATACTCAACTTCGTCGGATGTTACGCCATCTGCACTAATGACTTCGTATGTTTCGTAATATTGATCAAATGCTGGGTTGATATTATAACTTATAGAAGGCCTCATCACATGTCGAATGGCTTGTATTTTTTTATCTTCTCCAAAATCAAACATTCCATAAACGGTTGTTCCTACGCTTGTACTAAAATTATAAGTTCTGAAAGAATCAAACCCTTTTAAAGGCGTTATGACCACAGACTCGGTTTCTGTATCATACGATTTATTGATCGTATTGAAAGTCCAATTTTCTTTATAATTAGCACTGGTACTCATGCTAAAATGTTTAAAAACCTTAAAATTTGTACTCAAAGGAATGGAATGTTGAAACCCCGATTTAGCTTCATCAAACATGGCTCCCGTAAAAAATAAGGAATCTGTTGTTTGGATGCGGTTCTCCCCGCGCACACTGTATTGTAAATTGATATTATCAATGGCTCCTTTTTTACTTCCTGCTTTTGGTGCAAATGGATAAATTCTATCGACACTTCCTTGAAACGTTGGCAAGGTCATATTGATCACTTTAGTATTTGTGTTTTGAGAGTGTGTAGCAGATAAACTCATATTTACTTGTGGTTCGCCTTGAAAAGTTTTGGAATACGAAACAGAAGACGACAAAGAGTTATTTAAAAAATTTGAAGAATTGAGCTGATTCACAGATTCCTGAAAATAGGTGCTAGAACCTAGATTTACAGATGCTGAAAAACGCGAATTTGGACTTGACTTTGAATCTTGACTTTGATTCCATCGCAAATTATAGATGGTACTTTTTGAATAATCAGGAAAACCACGTTCACTATTTATGAGGTTTTCATATCTAAAACTTAAAGAACCTCTAAATTTATAGCGCACGGCATAATTACTTTCTAGCCGGACTCCATAACTTCCATTGGTGTAATAATCTCCAAGCGCTGCAAGGTCAAAATAATCACTGATCGCAAAATAATACCCTCCATTTTGAAGAAAATATCCCCGATCACTTTGTTCTCCAAAAGAAGGAAAAAGCACTCCAGATGTTCGTGTCTGAGAAAGTGGAAAAAAAGCAAACGGCAATCCAATAGGAGTGGGGACGTCTGCAATAAACATATTAGTAAGTCCCGTAACTACTTTTTTGCCAGGTACAATTTTTGCTTTTCGTAACAGAAAATAATACTCTGGATTTTCTAAGTTTTCTGAAGTGGTGAATTTTGCGCGCTTTACAAAATATACAGAGTCATTTTCTTTTTTTGTCAAATCAGAAATAATACGACCGCCTTGTTGTTCTGTTTTTGAATTCCATATCAATGCTTTTTTTGTCTTTAAATTAAAAGCAATAGAATCGGGCTCCACAACATCACTTCCTTGTTTAAATACTGGGTGTTGCGAATAATTTCCCAAGGAATCTTTTAATCGACCGGCATAAACAATGTCTTTTCCATAATCGATTATGATCACTCCCGCTTTGATATCCATGTCTTTATACTGGATTTCAGCTTCGTTGTAAAGGTATATTTGTTGTGTTTTTTGATTGACAGAAGTATAATCTTTGGCTTTGTAGGTAACAATCGCTTCCAGTAATTTTTTTGGTTTTGTAAGACTATCATTAGTAATAGAATCGATTTCGATACGTTTTAATTCCTGATTGGGTATCGAATCATTTTTAACTTTCAACTCTGTAGAAGCAGGAATTTCTGTCAATGGTTTTGGATTCGGAATATCCTGAGCCATGCTTACAGTGTTAGTAAACAGTGTAAAACTTAAAATAAAAACTAGTTGAAAGAATCTTGTTTTCAATGCTTTTAGGGGTATTTTTGTATTAAATGGCTCGATTATTGAAAAACCAAAGTTACGGATATTTTTTTTTGATTTTTATATTTTAACCATTCGATTCATAGGCAAATTAACCAACATGCAAAAGCAAATAAATTTTTTCTTAGTCTTCCTTATATTTCTCGGAATATTCAAAGTGAATACCCAAAATAATATTAAACCATTTATTGTGGTTTTGGATGCCGGTCATGGGGGTAAAGACCCTGGGAGACCTACTAAATTCGGTTATAAAGAAAAGGATATTGCCTTAAAGGTTGTGTTAAAAATTGGTGAAAATTTAAAAAAACATAAAAACATAAAAGTCATATACACTCGTAAAACCGATGTTTTTATTGAATTAAGGCAGCGCGCAAAAATCGCGAATAAAGCGGATGCTGATTTGTTTGTCTCCGTGCATTGCAATGCTCACAGCTCGCAAGCTTATGGAACTGAAACTTATGTTTTGGGACTTGGTAGAACAGAATCAAACCTTAGAGTAGCAAAACAAGAAAACGAAGTTATTTTTTATGAAGATGATTACCAAACTAACTATGAAGGTTTCGATCCAAATTCCCCTGAAACCTTGATTGGATTGACATTGATGCAAGAAGATTATTTAGATCAAAGCATCCTATTGGCTCGGAATATACAAGACAATTTCACGAATAGATTAAAACGTAAAAACAGAGGGGTTAAACAAGCAGTTTTCTGGGTGTTACACAATACTTATATGCCAAGCGTTTTAGTTGAAACAGGTTTTATAACCAACAAAAAAGAAGGAGATTACCTTAATTCAGTCGCAGGAAACAACAATATCTCAAAAAGCATATCGGATGCTATTCTAGATTATAAATCTAATTTGAATACTGAAATTTTGGTAGAACAAGCGGCCATAGTCCCATCATCTACAGGTACAACCAATGAGACCCCTCATAGCTCTATACCAATTAATAAATCAATCGTATATAAAGTCCAAATTGCGGCAGGTTCTAATAAATTAGCCACCAAATCATATAATTTTAATGGATTAAAAGATGTTTTAAGAACAAAGTCAAAATCTGTTTATCGTTATTTTTACGGAAATACTTCAAATTATGATACAGCTGTTGCGATGAAAAATGAAGCACGTGCCAAAGGCTATAAAAGTGCCTATGTTGTAGCCTATAAAAACGGTAAAAAGATATCAATTAAATCCGCCCAAAAATCTACAGAACATTAGACCCTATTATATCAATATTATTCTTAAATTTGTGAGAAGAAAAAACTATCATATTGAAATTATCTAAGGAAATCAAAACGGCTATTTTAGTCATTTCAGGAATCTTACTTTTCATCTTTATTTTTTATTATCTAAAAGGAGAGAACATTCTTGATACTTCTAAAAAAATAACAGCGATTTATGACAATGTTGAAGGTTTGGCTCCCTCTGCAGCCGTTACCATCAACGGTCATAAAATTGGAAAAGTTCAATCTATAGAATTTACAGAGGATCGTTCGGGAAAATTAAACGTCAATATGCTTATTGATAGCGACTTTGAGTTTTCAAAAAACAGTACAGCTCAATTATACGAAGCGGGCCTTATTGGTGGAAAAGCCATCGCAATTATCCCGGCATTTGATGGAGCACCTTCCATAGAATCAGGGGATGTATTAAGTTCCGATGTAAAACCTGGACTCACCGATTTGGTCAACCAACGATTGACGCCACTGCAAGAAAAGATGGAAACAATGCTGGTCAGTGCAGACTCTTTGTTGGGGAATCTCAATACCGTTTTTGATACACAAACTAAAAAAAATATCAAATCAAGCATAGCTGATTTAAGCACAACGATTGCATCTTTCAAATCGACTTCTAAATCCTTGAACGGATTGGTAGTTGATAATTCATCAGCAATTGGAGAAACAATCACAAATTTCAATAAAATATCTGAAAATTTAACAACGCTTAGTACTTCATTGGCCGCTGCTGATTTAGACACGATTATGGCTGACTTAAAATCTACGATTTCTAGTTTTGATCAATTATTAAGTAGTATCGAAAATGGAGATGGTTCTGTTGGTAAGCTCATGAAAGATGATGCAGTTTACAATAATATTGAAGGAGCTACCAAACAATTAGAACAGCTTTTAGAAGACATGAAGTTAAACCCTAAGCGATATGTGCATTTTTCTCTATTTGGAAAAAAAGTCAAACAATACGATTCTGAAGGGGACGAAATAAAGAATAAAAAATAACTAAGATTAACCAAATGAATTTTTTGCCAAATGTCATTTTTGCAATTATCCTTTTACTAGGTATTGGTTTTTTCGCCCGAAATATAAGTAAACTTAAACGTAACATTTACTTAGGAAAAGATATAGATGTTAGTGGAAACTCCAAAATTCGTTGGAAAAACATGGCACGAATCGCCTTGGGTCAAAGTAAAATGGTGCGCCGCCCTATAGCTGGAATCCTTCATGTTATTGTTTATATAGGTTTTGTAATTATAAACATTGAAGTCTTAGAAATTATTATTGACGGCTTGTTTGGAACCCATCGTATCTTTTCTGGAATTGGAAGCCTTTATGGCGTTTTGATTGGAACTTTCGAAATTCTTGCAACCCTGGTGTTTGTAGCTGTAGTGATCTTCTGGTTTAGAAGAAATGTGGTGAAGATCAAACGCTTTTTGAACTCTGAAATGAAAGGCTGGCCGAAGCTAGATGGAAACATAATTCTTTACTTCGAAATTGTTTTGATGGGCTTGTTCATTTTAATGAATGCCACCGATGTAGAATTTCAATCCATGAACTCAGGGAACGTGATCAGTCAATTTTTCGCTCCCCTGTTTGAAAGTTATAATGTTCATTTAATAGAACGTGTTGCTTGGTGGATGCACATTGTAGGAATCTTAATTTTCTTAAATTACCTATATTATTCCAAACATTTACACATCTTATTAGCCTTCCCAAACACCTATTTTGGAAGTGTGAAACCTAAAGGTCAATTTAATAATTTAGAAGCCGTTACCAACGAAGTTAAGCTAATGATGGATCCAAACATTGATCCTTTTGCAGCAACTGCTGCTAATGGTTCAGTACCCGATAAATTTGGTGCGAGTGATGTTCAGGATTTAAACAAGATACAGCTTTTAAATGCCTATACCTGTACAGAATGTGGACGTTGCACAAGTGAATGTCCTGCGAGTCAAACAGGGAAAAAATTATCTCCTAGGAAAATAATGATGGATACACGGGATCGTTTGGTAGAAGTAGGTATAAATATAGATGCCAACAATGGTGAGTTTGTCCCTGACGGGAAACAGCTTTTAGGAGATTATATCACAAACGAAGAACTATGGGCGTGTACCAGCTGTAATGCTTGTGTAGAAGCCTGTCCGATAAGTATAGACCCACTTTCAATTATTCTTGAAATGCGTCGCTATTTGGTCATGGAACAAAGTGCAGCTCCAATGGAGTTAAACACCATGATGTCAAATATTGAAAACAATGGTGCCCCTTGGCCTTACAACCAAATGGACCGATTAAACTGGAAAAACGAATAAAAAATAGCAATTAAAATTTATTATGAAAAGAGAAGAAGCAGATAAGTTATTACACGAAAAAGTGGAAGCCGGAGAACTGATAAGTCCAGTACTTCCAGGAGGTGTAAAAAATTATTTAATAGACATTGATGGAACCATCACTGAAGATGTTCCCAATGAAGAACCAGAGCGCATGGCAACTTGTTTGCCTTTTTTGGATGCTTTAAAGACGTGTAACAGCTGGTATGAAGAAGGGCACATGATTTGCTTTTTCACATCCCGAACGGAATCTCACAGAGAAGTGACTCAAAACTGGTTAAAACAACATGGCTTTAATTACCACAGCCTTTTAATGGGGAAACCAAGAGGAGGAAACTACCATTGGATCGATAACCATTTAGTAAAAGCAACACGCTATAATGGTAAATTTACCGATTTAATTGAAAAAGAAGTAACAATCGAAGTTTTTGACGATGGACAGCATGATTAATATTTAGACGATGAGTGATGTATTAAAAGTTCCTACAATGGCCGAATTTACGGCAGAAGGCAAACAACCTGAAGTTTTATTTTGGGTGGGTTGTGCCGGTAGTTTTGACGACCGTGCCAAAAAAATCACCAAGGCTTTTGTAAAACTATTACACAAGGCGGAGGTTGAGTTTGCGGTATTAGGTGCTGAAGAAAGCTGCACAGGTGATCCTGCTAAACGTGCTGGTAACGAATTTTTATTTCAAATGCAAGCAGTTACCAACATTGAAGTTCTGAATGCTTACGAAGTGAAAAAAATTGTGACCGCTTGTCCTCATTGTTTTAATACACTCAAAAATGAATATCCATCTTTAGGTGGTGATTATAAAGTGATGCATCACACTCAGTTTCTGAAGAGTTTGTTAGATGAAGGCCGTCTCACTATTGAAGGTGGAAAATTTAAAGGTAAACGGATCACATTCCATGACCCTTGTTATTTGGGTAGGGCTAACGATGTCTATGAAGCTCCTCGTGACTTGATTAAGAAGTTAGATGCCGAATTGGTGGAGATGAAAAATTGTCGTAAAAAAGGACTTTGTTGCGGCGCTGGAGGTGCTCAAATGTTTAAAGATGCCGAGCCTGGTGACAAAGAAATTAACATCGAACGAACAGAACAGGCTATGGAAGTCAAGCCCGATATCATTGCCGCTGGCTGTCCGTTTTGCAATACTATGATGACTGATGGAGTTAAAAATAAAGCAGAAGGTCAGATTGAAGTCATGGATGTGGCTGAGCTGATAGCCAATGCAAATGATTTATAAAACAATATATTCCGAAACAAATGCTCGTTAATTTTAACACCCTTCCTGAAACTGCTCGTATTTGGATCTACCAGAGTAACCGATCTTTCTCAGATTCTGAATTAGAAGAAATTTCTGAAAAACTAACGTCATTTTTAGAAGGTTGGACGGCACATGGTGCCGACTTACAATCGGGGTTTGAAATCAAATATAAACGTTTTATTGTGATCGCACTAGACCAAGAAATGAATGCTGCAACCGGCTGTTCTATTGATGCCTCTGTGAAATTTATTCAGGAACTTGAAGTTACATATAAGGTAGATTTGATGGATAAAATGAATGTATCTTACAAGCAAGGCGCCTATGTAGCTTATAAAACCCTTACCGATTTTAAAAAAATGGCGAAAGATAAGGCCGTTTCTAAAAACACGATTGTGTTTAATAATCTTGTCAATTCAAAGGCAGAATACTTAGAGTTTTGGGAAGTCCCTGCTTCTGAAAGCTGGCACAGTCGGTTTGTATAAAAACAAACTTATTCGTTGGGACTAAACGGCAATTCATTTGGGTCTTGAGAGTTTACCAATTCTAATTGCAACAACTTCTTCTTAGCGGGTATTCCTCCTGCATAGCCCACTAATTTATTGTTTGAACCAATCACTCGATGACAAGGGATGATAAGCGCGATTGCATTCGCTCCATTGGCAGTGGCGACAGCTCTTACGGCCTTTTCATCTCCAATTTGTTTTGCTAATTCTAAGTAAGACCATGTGGTTCCATAAGGAATGGTTTGTAAAGCGTTCCAAACCCTCAATTGGAATGTAGTTCCCACCGTTTTAGTAAGCAATGTAAACTCTTTACGCGATCCATTTAAGTAGGATTTAATTTGTAAACGTGTAGCTCTTAAAAAAGGTACATCTTTCTCAAAATACACGGCGTTTAAACCTGTTTGAATTCGTTTGTCAACCTGCGTTCTCATTTTTCGGTATCGAAAGTCCAATAGACATATTTGATTTTCAAAACAACCAATAATCAACTCTCCAATGATTGTTTTGTAGTATTGTATGAAAATGATGTTTTTTGAGACCATAGTTAAGTTAGTTAATAGCAAATCGTACCATTACTTCACTTTCAATTCTAATATCCGAAAATTCAATGTCAATAGGTTCATCTAATTCCATGTCTATAGCATACGCCATTTTCAGTTGTCTATTTCTTGGATTGTAAGAATTATTATTATACTTGTCTGAGATAAAAATAGCCTTTCCAAGCTGCTGTTCTACAGGGATGACCAGTGCTTTTGCTTGTGCTTGTGCTTTTAGTATTGCTTTGGATCTTAAAGTCATTTTTAAGGCTTCTATTTTTGAGTATTCAGTTTTTGTTAAGTGTACATTAGAAATGCCTTTTGCTTCTAAATGGATTAATACCTTACTGGCCGTGATTCCCTCATAGACAACCAATTCATACGCTTTAGATTTGAGAACACTTTTCTTTCTTAAAAAATATTTTTTGTAGTTACTCGCTAAATCTTCAATCTTCAATTGTTTTTTTAAATCAATATTTAAGTTTTCTAAAACTTCAGCTAGTATCTGTTCTTGTTTCTCAACGGATGTTTTGTTGCGATCTTCTTTTTCTTGTATTAATATGGATAAATAAATACGATCGGGTTTTACTAAAGAGTCGACTTTGGCGGTTGTTTCTAAATAGGGTTGATCAATAAAGTTTTTTTGTTGAGCATATCCAATTGAACTGATTGTGATACATAATGCTACGAAAAAGTGATGTTTCATGTGTTTATTTTTATTAGTTTTAATGGAGTATGCAATTAATATTCCAAAAGTTAATCCAAATCATAATTTAAATTCGTCTATTTCTCTTTCCTTCTTATTTGAGTAAAGGATTTAAACCCCAGATGTTACGCTAATAACAAACGTAAAACAAGAAAGTTCCCTAACAATTTCTGTTTACAGACCTGTTGGTTTATAGCAAATAAAAATGCTACTCTTATATTTTATTTGTTTCGAAGAATCAGATTTGGGATCTAAGTCAAGCGTAAATGTATGGAAATAAATAGTTGTTACCAAATAAGTTTATATGCTAACTTGCTCAGAGCCATTGGTTATTAAAGTGTAGTCATTATAGTGTTATTATTAATGTCAAACTTTAGTCTGGCTCTATCTATCTATCTATCTATCTATCTATCTATCTATCTATCTATCTATCTATCTATCTATCTATCTATCTATCTATCTATCTAATGTTTTAATTTTCGTTCTGAACCCTAAAATTTAGCAACAATTACTATCGGGGGCACAACAATTTTCATTATTCAGTTCGGATAATTTTACTTTTTGTTTTCTTTCAGGAATACCACATTGGTCTTGTGCCAAGCAATTGGTTTGTTTGGTGGTTAGTAAGAAGTTTTTGCCATCAAAATCAAGTCCGAACTTCCCAATCGTTTCCGAATCTTCAACCTGTGATTGGTATTCGACTTCTATATCTAAATCTTCTATTTGTAAAGTTTTTTCAGAAAGTTCTATGATATTTAGTAGTTTTTCGGGGTGAAGTCTGTGATCGTAATCGTTTGCATTCCAAAGCTGAAAGTTGACAACTTCCTCATTTCTAACCACGCCACCGCAATCAATAAAGCGTTTGGTGACTTTGCCAACTTCTGTGACGTGGAAGTGATTTGGAACTAATTCTCCGTTAGCCAATTGAAATCCAATAGTATCTAATTTTTTTAAAACGATTTTAATTTCTGATAATTTCATGTGTCTTTTTTTATTGTTTTTTAACGTTCACACTTCGACTAGGCTCAGTGCAAGCGTGGTACATCCATTTGATTATTTTCCTTGGGTATCAAGTTTTAGTTATGGATGTTTCATGTGTTTTTTGGGTTTATACGATTACTTTTTTGAACTTTAAAAATACCAAAAATGGACTAAAAATCAAACATATAAAGGAACTAAAATCAAAGAATTTTGGTTCCTTTTTATCAACTATCCTAAGGCGAAATGTATAGTATCTTTTTAGTCCATTTTTTGGTTATTAATAGTGAGAAAATTTAGATTTAGTCACATAAATCAAAACGGTCTAAATTCATCACTTTAGTCCAAGATTTTACAAAATCTTTTATAAATTTTTCTTTAGAATCAGCGGATCCATAGACCTCTGCAATTGCTCTTAATTCAGAATTAGATCCGAAGATCAAATCTGCGCGGGTCGCTTCCCATTTTTGCTGTCCAGTTAATCGATCACTTCCTTTAAAAATTTCGCCCTTGTCGTCCGTAGCTGTCCATTTGGTTCCTAAATCTAAAAGGTTTAAAAAGAAATCATTGGATAATGTTTCTTGGTTTTCTGTGAAGACTCCATTTTTTGAGCGATCAAAGTTGGTGTTTAAAACGCGCATTCCCCCCAAAAGAACCGTCATTTCTGACGCTGTTAAGGTTAAAAGATTCGCTTTATCCACTAACAGTTCTTCCGTCACAAAATGACAGTTAGCATTCTTATAATTTCTAAACCCATCTGCTTTTGGTTCTAAGTATTTAAAAGACTCAACGTCTGTTTGTTCTAAAGACGCATCGGTTCTACCAGCAGTGAATGGAACGGTAATGGAATGATCTGCTTCTTTCGCTGCTTTTTCAATGCCGACAGAGCCTCCAAGAACGATTAAATCTGCTAAGGATATTTTTTTATTATCATTAACGCTGTTAAATTTATGTTGAATGGTCTCCAAGACTTCGATCACCGTTTTTAATTGTACGGGATTATTGACCTCCCAATTATTTTGAGGTGAAAATCGAATGCGTGCGCCATTGGCACCACCACGTTTGTCAGAATGACGGAATGTAGAGGCGGATGCCCAAGCGGTTGAAACCAATTGAGAAACGGACAGTCCTGATTCTAAAATTTGTTCTTTTAAAATAGAGATGTCTACATTCGTCACTATCTCACAATTATTAGAAGGGATAGGATCTTGCCAAATTAAATCTACCTGGGGTACTTCTGCTCCTACATAGCAGGCTTTGGGGCCCATATCTCTGTGTGTCAATTTGAACCAGGCTTTAGCAAACACATCTTTAAACTCATCTGGATTTTCATAAAAACGTTTCGAAATCGGTTCGTAAATAGGATCCATTCGCAATGCTAAATCTGCTGTGGTCATTATGGGCGCGTGTGTTTTTGAGGGATCGTGTGCATCTGGAACCAAATTTGCTGTTTTGGGGTCGGTAGGAACCCATTGCCAAGCACCTGCTGGACTTTTTACTAAATTCCATTCATAGTCAAATAAGGTCTCAAAATAACTGTGATCCCATTGCGTAGGGGTTGGAGTCCAAGCGCCTTCAATCCCACTTGAAATAGTATCCACACCTTTGCCTGTTCCAAAACTGTTTTTCCATCCCATTCCTTGTGCTTCAATAGGGGCTGCTTCGGGTTCTCTGCCTACGTGAGTAGGATCTTCAGCGCCGTGGCATTTACCAAACGTATGCCCACCAGCTATCAGTGCCACCGTTTCTTCATCATTCATTGCCATACGCGCAAAGGTTTCGCGAATATCAATTGCGGAAGCAATTGCATTCGGCTCTCCATTAGGACCTTCGGGGTTTACGTAAATTAATCCCATCTCAACGGCTGCTAAAGGGTTTTCTAAATTTCGTTCTCCAGAGTAACGTTTGTCCTCTAGCCATTCTTTTTCAACACCCCAATTAATGTCTTCTTCGGGTTGCCAAATATCTTTACGTCCACCTCCATATCCAAAGGTTTCAAACCCCATCGATTCCAAGGCACAATTTCCTGCGAGAATTATTAAATCACCCCAAGATATTTTAGTGCCATATTTTTGTTTGATAGGCCACAGTAACATTCGCGCCTTGTCGAGATTTACATTATCAGGCCAACTATTGACAGGTGCAAAACGTTGGTTTCCGGTAGAGCCACCACCGCGACCATCCGTCATTCGGTAGGTACCTGCACTGTGCCATGCCATCCGAATGAATAGGGGACCGTAATGACCATAATCTGCTGGCCACCAATCTTGAGAATCAAGCATTAATGCATTAATGTCTTTTTTTATTTCTTTTAGGTTTAAACTTTTAAAGGCTTTTGAATAGTTAAAGTCTTTATCCATGTGGTTTACCATCGAAGAATGTAAACGAAGGATGTTGAGGTTTAAACGGTTTGGCCACCAATCCTTGTTAGAGGTACTGTCCGTTAATTTTGTGTGTCCGCTTTGATACGGGCATTTACTTTCATTGGAGTCATTCATGATGTTTAGATTTAGGGTTGGGTATAAATGTAGTTTAATTTTAGTGTGTTAAAACACGATGTATAATAGATATTGTCAATGCTTTAATAAGTAGCATGCTTTCTGTGGGTGGGATATTACCAATCAGTTTGTTTTAATTTCCGAAAATTTAGTTTTTCGTTCATTTTGCTTTGTAGTGTGGTGGTTTTTTCAAATGCATTACAACGATCAGTATATGAAAAGTAAGCGATTTCTAAGCACTAAACTTTCGGTTGCACACAAACTCTGATGCGAACCGAAATCCTTGAATTTATTACTATTTTGCCTATTTTTTATATAAATTGTTAGCATACATTTTTATTCTTTTTTATATTTATTTAAACACTTTTTGCAAGTCACAGAATAGTTTACTTTTTCGATGTTTTTCTCCACGATTGTAAATAATGGAGAATCATCATTCGGACAACACAATCTATTTTTAATAGCTTTCAAGTTTTTCACTGGTCTTTTTGCAACAAAATCATTTTTATAGCTTAAACGAAAACAGCCTTTATTTCCACACTTGCAATCAAATTCAAATTGAAATGATTCATAAGTTGTGTAACACAAATATCCAACTGTTTTGTTACACTTGTCGCAATACATCCAACTTCCATTATTTTTTAAAAGCCGTCCATTTTTTATTTCTTTTTTCAATTCTATCATTTTTCTATCCAATTAATTTTGCTCCTGCAAGCGCAATTCCTGCTCCAAGGATTAATGAAAATATGAACATTGGTATAATTGCTTTCTTGTCTTTTTTGTACACAATTATCATTACTGGGATAGCAGTTAGTAAAGCAATTATTATTCCAGTAATCCAAGATGGAATTCCCCAGTCAATAAATGGAATTATCAATCCAAGGACAAAATAATGTATAAATGCAGATATAGAGTCTCTTTTATCGAGTTTACGAATTATCATTGGGATTACATCAATTATTCCTGCTGTCAATCCTATTAATATGGCTATTAAAAAATCGTTCATTTTTTGGTTATTATGTTCCTGTATGACAGTTTTTTAAAATGTATGCTAACACTACCGTGTATATAAACCTCTAGGTGTGTTTATTTTTTTATATAATCGACGATTTTTTCAACAATTCATGCTGATTTGTGACGTATTCTTGAACTTTCGATTTCATTGAATGGATCTAAATAAGTTTTCATTCCCTTGAGTTTATAGCGTTTTCATCTAAACACAACGAAGCTCAAACAGTTTTCGAATATGACGTATACCCGCATCCCGCTGTATTATTCACAGAAATTTAATATCTTACTTTCGGCTCTATTGGTTTTGAAGAATCAGATTTGAGGTCTAAGTCTATGGTAAAAGTAATAAAAAACAGGAGACTGCCAAATAAATTTTAATGGTAACCTTCTCGTGTCTATTAAATTAGGGGGTTGTTATCGTTTGGTTTTTCGTTCTGTTTCAAAATTGTCGAGATGCATAATTTTAGCTGCTGAACCCTCTTTATAATACACGCTTATTTCTGCCCGTTTATTTTTGCAATGAGAACTAATAGCTCCATCTTTTAGGGGTATTTCCAAAATATAATTCCCTTTTTGTGTAATTTTTTCTGAGTAGCTTGCTGACATTTTTTTTTTGAGTAAATAAGAATTGACTGCGTAGCATTTTCCTTTTTGAAATACAACTATACTGTCAATACGAATTATTTTATCTGTATGTGCAGAATAATTTAAAACATAGTTAGTGTATGTTTTCTCAGTATGAAGACCAGGATAAACAGTTTGTTTAATTTTAGACGTTAATTTTAAAGAAGAATTACAGCCTGAAAAAAGTAAAAGACACAGCGGGAGTAGTATAGTAGTTCTCATTTTTTATTCGTGAAATAAATAGAAACTATTGAAGTCATTTTCACTTCAATAGTTTCTATGATAAGATTTAATTTAATAATATTTTTTTAGTAATACTTTTATTGTTGTTCGTGAACTTTACAAGATAAAGCCCATTTGAGAAAGAAGCAAGATTTATGTTTTCTTCAATGGAATTGGTTTTAAGTTCTTTTACAACAGATCCAATTACATTATAAATTAGGATGGTTGTTTCTCCAGCTAAATTATTAAGTTTAATTTTAAAACGCTTATTTTTCGTTGGATTTGGATACAAACTTATAGCACTTTGTGGTAATTGCTCCTTTTCTATATTTAAAGACGCTGCATCAATTGGAGCCTCCCAAACACCTCTTCCAAAAGTAGCGACTCTTAATTTTTCAGTGGCATAATGTATTTCTAAAT
>Ga0209199_1001407_pt1 | contig 29049 bp, 26 predicted proteins | sample COGITO_mtgs_1105_7_FD_184805 | JGI IMG/M metagenome (GOLD analysis project Ga0209199, IMG submission 184805) | Pelagic marine microbial communities from North Sea - COGITO_mtgs_110523 (SPAdes) (version 2) | ecosystem: Environmental > Aquatic > Marine > Epipelagic ...
CATTTTGTAATTTTAACACCAAACGAAATTTACTTTCGTTTTTATAAAGGTGACATAAATTTATTAAAAATCAAAAGTATAAATTTAAAAGTTATAAAAGATCATTAATACAGAGTTTACAAGCACTAAAAAAAGGCTATAAAAAAACGAATACAACAGCATGAAACATCCATAACCAAAACTTGATCCCCAAGGAAATGATTATATGGACGTAATATGTGACCGTTAAAAAACATTAAATATAAACACATGAAAAAGAAATTAGAGTCAGAATTAATAAGTATAGCCCATAGAATCCTTAAACTTACAGGAAGAGAAGATCTTGATAAAATGCAATCCGAAATAGCATTGCTTTATCAAAAAATCACAATTTTAAAGTTCATAGAAAATAATCAGGGTGGACAAGCTACAGATTCTGTTGGGATGGATGCTTCGTTTTTTGACTCTTTAGACGGCGCATTTAATAATACGGTTACAGATTCCGTAGAGGTTGCCGACAAAACATTTGTTAATATAGACAACGAGGAAGAGGAAGCAATCATGGAGCCGGCAATTGAAAAAATAAAAGATATGGTCGCTCAAATGCCAGAAGAAACCATTGAAGTAGATGCGATCATTGACGCCATAAACGAACCAACTGAAACGATTGAGCACGATCTAAACGAACTATCTCCAAGTTATGCGCAGCTTCCTATTTTTGACGCTATAGAGCCTGAAGCAACTCAAGCGTCTTTGAACGATCAGCTTAAAACACAAGGCTTTCAAATAGGGTTAAATGACAGACTTGCTTTTGTTAAAAATTTATTCGAAAACAATAATGAAGATTATGAGCGCGTGATGTCTCAACTGAGTACTTTAGATTCCTTCGAAGAAGCGACAAACCTTTTAGATTCAATTATCAAGCCAGATTATAATAACTGGCAAGGGAAAGAAGACATTGAAATTCGCTTTATGGAAATTATAGAAAATAAATTTAAGTAAGCTTTGTGTCATCAAAGCTTTGAACGTATTATTTTTAGTACTTTTGAACGTTAAAACACCATTTAAATGTCTTCAGATTTAAAATACGCAGTTTTTGGGAGTGGAAGTTGGGCCACAGCAATTGTAAAAATGCTTTGTGAAAACCAGGATCAAGTAGGTTGGTATGTGCGAAAACAACAAACCATTGATCATATTATTTCTGAAGAGCACAACCCTTCTTATTTGAGTTCTGTAGAATTTAATACAGAGCAACTTCATATTGATGCCGACATTAATAAAATAGCAGATTATGCAGATGTTCTCATCTTTGCAATTCCATCGGCATTTATAGAAAGTGAACTCAAAAAATTAAACACCGATATTTCTTCTAAAATAATTATGTCTGCAGTCAAGGGAATTATTCCGGAGTCTGGTCTCTTGGTAGGCGAACATTTTCATCAAAAACATGCGGTTGATTTAAATAATATTGTTGTTTTAGCAGGGCCATGCCACGCAGAAGAAGTTGCTTTAGAACGCCTTTCCTACATCACCATTGCTTGTGCAGACCTTGATATCGCGAGCCATATTGCCGATCAATTTTCGAGTAACTACATAAGAACCAGTACAAATGACGATGTTGTGGGCGCGGAATATGCGGCCATGCTCAAAAACATTTATGCCATCGCTGCCGGAATGGCACACGGTTTAGGATATGGCGATAATTTTCAAAGTGTACTAATGAGTAATGCCACACGTGAGATGAAACGATTCATTAAAAAAGCCCATAAAATGAAACGCAATATCAATGAGACGGTCTATTTAGGAGATTTATTGGTCACTTGCTATTCTTTATTTTCTAGAAATAGAATGTTTGGAAACATGATCGGTAAAGGTTACACGGTAAAATCTGCACAAATGGAAATGAGTATGATTGCTGAAGGTTATTATGCCACAAAAAGCGCTTACGAAATCAATCAAAGTAAGGAAATACCGGCCCAAACGCCTATCATTGATACCGTTTATGAAATCTTATATATGCACAAAAACTCCAAAGAGGCCTTTAAAAAACTAACAGAAAAACTTAGTTAGTGTTAAGATTTTAAAACTCCTTTTAGGTTTATGAGTGGAATTTGCTGGAACTTTTTTTCGTTAATGGAGTTTTTTCTAAATTCAAATGATTTTTCAAACAGTTGATTCCCTTCAAAAAAAGACACATTAAAAAGATTGTTTATAGACAAAACATCTTCTAAAAGCATCTCAATTTTCGCAAAACTTTTAGCAGGAAGTACCTCAATTTTTTTTCTAAATGTAGCTGTTTTTTTATCTTCAGAATAACCTTTGGTTACAATAATAACCATTTCTAAATCTACGGATTTATCGTTGATGATGTACGCATTCCAATCATAGACTTTGTAGTCGACATTATACTCGTGAATAACAGCAATGTAAACGTCTTTTACTTCGGGAATGAGGATATCTTTTTTCAAAAAATAAATTTAAAGCGCACTTTTAAATTGCTCTAAAAAGCGCACATTATTTTCACTTAACAATCGGATGTCACTAATTTGGTGCAGTAGTAAAGCAATCCTATCGATTCCCATCCCGAAGGCAAACCCAGAATATTCTTTGGAATCAATACCACAATTTTCAAGTACATTTGGATCGACCATCCCACAGCCCATAATTTCTAACCAGCCGGTTCCTTTGGTCATTTTATAGTCTGTTTCGGTCTCTAGCCCCCAATACACATCAACTTCAGCACTTGGCTCGGTAAATGGAAAATAAGAAGGTCGCAATCTAATTTTTGACTTTCCAAAAAGTTCTGTTGTAAAATATTGTAGTGTTTGCTTTAGGTCTGCAAAGCTGACATTTTTATCAATATACAGTCCCTCTACTTGGTGGAAAAAACAGTGCGAACGTCCCGAAATCGCCTCATTTCTATACACCCTTCCAGGGGAAATGGTACGAATCGGGGGTTGGTTGTTTTCCATATAACGCACTTGCACCGAACTGGTGTGTGTGCGCAATAAAATATCTGGATCTGTTTGTATAAAAAACGTATCCTGCATGTCTCTTGCGGGGTGATGCTCTGGTAAGTTTAAGGCTGTAAAATTATGCCAATCATCTTCAATTTCTGGCCCCTCACTCACATTAAATCCAATTCTAGAGAAAATATCAATAATTTGATTTTTCACTAACGAAATAGGATGCCTAGCGCCAATATTAAAAGGTTCGCCTGGACGCGATAAATCACCAAAAAGAGAAGCTTCACTTGTCGTATTTTCTAAGAACACCTTCAAGGAATTTACTTTTTCTTGAGCGGTAGTCTTTAATTTATTTATGGCTTGTCCAAAATCTTTTTTTTGTTCATTTGGAACCTCCTTAAAGCTTGCAAATAAATCAGTCAAGAGCCCCTTTTTTCCAAGAAATTTAATACGAAATACTTCTAGTTCTTCTAAGGATTGTGTCGAAAAAGCATCAGCTTCTTCTATAAGTTTATGGATCTTTTCTATCATGATAAAATTAAATAATGGCCAAATTTAAGAAAACTTAACTAATAAACTCCGCCTCAATAAAATAGTTTACAATCGCATCCTTCATCAGGATACTTTGTTCACCAGCCTTTAGATTTGGCAAGGCTTCTTTTACAGTATAATGCGGCCAACCCTGTTCATCGAAATAATCAAACGCATAGTAGCCATAGGGCTCTAGAAGTCGACAAATTGCAATGTGCATTAGGTTGAGTTTTTCGTCTTTTTTAAAGGTTCGGTGTAACTGTCCAAGTTCTTGTACACCAACAAGATAGATGATGCCGTCAAGATCCAAAGGATCGCCATCCGTAAATTGAGAGGATAGTTTTTCAACCACCTCTTCCCATCGTTTTTTAAGTTCTTCGTCTCGAGCCATAATTATTTCGTAAATTTAGGGTGTATTAAAATAGAAACGAAACATTTGAGTTGTTAAGTTACGATTCATTGTTAATTTTGAGAAATCAATTAAATTAAACACCATGGCTATTATTGATATTATTTTAGGCGCACTTATTCTTTATGGATTGGTCAAAGGCTTATCTAAAGGTTTTTTTGTGGAGGTAACCTCATTACTCGCCTTATTAGTAGGCGTGTATGGTGCGGTACATTTTAGTAATTATGCGGCCGAATTTTTGTCAGACCATTTTGAGTGGGGCGAAAAAACAATAAACATCACTGCTTTTGCAATTACATTTGTGGTGATTGTATTGGTGATTTCCCTTGCAGGCAAAGCATTGACCAAGCTTGCTGACTTTGCAGCCTTGGGTATTCTTAATAAATTACTAGGCGGCCTCTTTGGAGGGTTAAAAATAGCTTTAATCCTCAGCATACTTCTGTTGATTTTTAACTCCCTAAACCGCGCTATTCCCTTTGTGTCCGATGAAGAGATTGAGTCCTCCGTACTTTACAATCCCGTAAAATCGCTAGCCCCAATGATTTTTCCAAATTTTATAAATGAAGAAACACCATTAGAGCTCCCGAACATTCTTAATTCCCCTGAGGACGCAGAGTGATTGGAACCCTAAGACAGCTCGTTAATGCAGGCTTCAAAACTATCATAAATATGTGCCTCTGGAATAAAATCTGGAATGATATCAATACGCTCCATCATATAGCGGGGCTGTTTTAGTACATTCACAAATAAAACCTCTACATTTTTGGTTTGCAATTCCTGAATCATATCTTCCATAGCATAAAGCCCGGACTGGTCCATATATTGCATCCGTTCCAAACGCAAAATAACGGTCGTTGCTGTATCTGGAATTTGTTTGTAAAGTTGTTGAAAGTCAGATGTCGATCCAAAAAACAAAGGGCCTTTGATGTGCTTAATAAATACCGATTCTTTTAAGTGCTCTGGAAAATTTTTTTCATCTGGCCAACTCTCTTCTTTTAAAATCTTAACATCGGAATACTCAGAAGTGAGATCGCCAATTTTTTTCATAAACATTAAACAAGCGATAATGAGGCCAATTCCCACAGCGAAAATCAAATCCCAAAAAGTAGATAACAATAGAACAACTAACATAATCAGCACCTCTGAGCTTAATTTGAACGGCCCAAACGACAGATCTCTAGGCAATGACGGTATTGCTTTTAGACCTTTATAATCCATCACGCCAATTCCTACAGTGATCAAAATTCCCGACAGTACTGCGGTAGGAATTTTTGAAGCGATAGGGCCTAAGGCTAGTAAAACAAACAACAGCATCACACCGGCAATCATCCCAGAGAGTTTTGTTTTCCCTCCAGAATTTATATTTACAACCGTTCTGATGGTGGCTCCAGCGCCTGGTATCCCGCCAAACATAGACGCAATACTATTTCCAATTCCTTGCCCAATAAGCTCCTTGTTTGGGTTGTGCTTTGTTTTGGTCATATTATCAGCCACAATACTTGTGAGTAAGGAGTCAATCGCCCCTAATAAGGCGAGTGTAAAACCTGTAAAAATGTAGGGCGTAATTGTTGCTAATTTAAATTTAGTAAAAATCTCATATTGAAGAATGGGCAATCCGCTAGGAATTTCTTCGATGGGTTTATAATTCAACCCAAAGGCAATGGCAATTCCAGACATAACCACCAAAGCGACCAGCGTACTAGGGACTACAGTTGTAATGCGTTTAAATCCATAAATAATAATGATAGTACCCAAAGCCAGCATCAGCTCTAACCAATTGACATTTTGAAGCGCTCTCGGCATTACTTTCAGGGCTCCAACAGTCCCTGAGGCGCTCTTAGAGGCCAATATTTCAGACTCTCTTTGTATGTCTTCTTGTGATATTAATGAGGCTCTATCGATGGTTTCTGTGAAATTCTCTAACACTAAGATGCCGTCTCCCGCCTCGTCTTTTAAAATGTTTTCAAGAATCACCTCTTCGGCTTGTGCCTTGAATTGATTGACATATTGAAGGTCTTCTTTTGGGTTATAGCCAAGCGAGGGTAGGATTTGAGTTAATAAAATAATAACCCCAATCGCTGTCATGAATCCAGAGACGACAGGGTATGGGATGTATTTAATGTATTTTCCTAGTCCTAAAACACCCAAGCCAATTTGGGAAAGCCCTGCAATTAAAAACACGGTTAATATGGCGGGTAGTGCAATAGATAAATCGCCGTCATTGGCGGCTATAATTCCAGAAACCACTACCATACTCACGGCGGTCATTGGTGCTGTTGGCCCAGATATTTGAGTGTTTGTACCACCAAAAAGGGCTGCAAAAAAGCTAATAAAAATAGCGCCATAAAGCCCTGCGCTAGGGCCCAAACCAGAGGAGACTCCAAAAGCTAAAGCGAGTGGCAATGCGACAACTCCAGCAGTGATCCCGCCAAAAGCATCACCTTTTATGTTTGAAAAAAATTGTTTCATAGTAATATAATAGTATAAAATTAAAGCTTACAAAGAGAAGCTCTTTGTGTGTAGATACGGAACATAGTTTATAAAAATTCTGGAGGAGGAGAGGTGTTTTCTAGATGAATTTTAACGAGACTTCTAGCGTAAACGGTAAACGATAACGACTTCGTTGTTGTAGATAAAAAAGTATTATAATAGCCAACTTCATTAAACATTCCTTCAGCAAGTTCCTTAACATCTTCGATGTCTTTTGTTTCGGTTTCTTCCTCTAGCGAAATAACTATAGTTGACGCCTCCTCATTGGAATTCAAAAGCACAAGTGTTTGCCCTACGAGATTTAGTAGAAAAAAAAGGGAGTATAAAAAAGCAAGAGACTTTGTGATGGTCATTGAATTTATTGATAATTGTAAAGATAGAATAAAAAATGAAAAGAAATTTTATATTTTATTTGAGGGCTTTTAACTCAGAATCAGGCATCCAACCAGTCTCACCATTAAGTAGTTTTATTTTTGACCAATCTGCGTTATACGTTTCAATCACCAAAACCTTGGTGCCTTCATGGAGGGTAAATGACGTTTCAGCTCTAAGGTTTGGCTCAGCTTTTACTTCTGTTTCCTTGGCAAAAACAATGGCCGAGTGCACACTTTGGTTCAGGCTCTCTTTTTTAAATAATAAAACTAAAGAGGTCAATAATAAAATTAAAACAAGGCTGCTTGAAACAAAAAACAAACGTTTTTTAGTTTCAGAATGAGAGAGGTAGTACCCTAAAAATAGAATCACAAACAAAAACACCAAACCCACGCTTCGGGTAGCCCAACCGTCCACACTGAGGCTGTTGAGTGTTTTATTAAATAATTTTGAAACCCCACTTTCAGGCACTTCTTGTATGGCATCAATGGTCATTTTTTGTGCATAGCCCAGGTTAGTTAAAATGTCGGGATCGTCCGGGGATAACTGTAGTGCTTTTTCATAATAGAAAATACTCGGGCCAATTTCGTTTAATTTATAATAACAATTGGCAAGATTAAAATAGAGCTCCGCAGAATGCTGATTGGAATCTAGTATAGAGTCATACCTATCGATGGCTTCTTTATAATAGCCAGAATTGTAAAGGTCATTGGCTTGCTTAAAGAACTCTGTATTTTGTGCAAACCCGATTAAACACATCAACCAAAAAATAAGAAATTGTTTCATCTGTTTAATTTAATTGTTTGTCTAAAGCATTAATTACATTGGCGGCTTTGTCATAATCATTTTGCATGTCTACAACCGAAAGCGGGGTATATCTTGCCAGTTCACAAGCTGTTAAAAGAGCAATAAATCCATTGAGCGTTAAGTTGTTTACATTTTTATTACTTAGCAATTCTTCAATTTTTTCTTTATTAAACTCACTGGTTTCTAAGCGTAATTTTGATTTTAAGTAATTGTGAAGCGCCCGTTCAAGCGCATTGTAAAACTGTTCTTTTTTACCCAATGATTTTTTTGCGGCACTTAAATATTTTCGAGCCAATCGGTTTGTCTTTCGAATTTTATTACCAGTCACATCCAACGCGCGTGTCATTCGGTTTCTAACCACCAACATGATAAATGGAATCAGCAAGAAAGGGCCTAATAATAAAAACCAAAACAAGTTGGATTTAAAAAACGGTTTGGACAGAATGGGTTGAAAGTTTGTCCTTGTTTTGAAAGAACTGAATTGATTTAAGTTTGCAGTGATGATATTATCTGTAACGTTTCCATCAGAAGCAGTATTGTTTGAATTGCTAGCGCTTACAGGCCCCTCATTGACCTCTATAATGAGCCGTTCCGAAGTTAATGTTTTGTAGCGTTTTGTTTTTAAATCAAAATAAGAAAAGGCGACGTTTGGAATGGGGTAACTTCCTTGATAGTTTGGTACTACTGTATAGGTATCGCTAATAGCTCCCTGCATTCCAGAGCCCCTAATTTGGACGTTTTCGGAGTGCTCCGGCTCATAGACTTCCAGCGCATTAGGAAGCACCAGTTTTGGAAGCTGAAAGAGTTTTAAATTACCTTTTCCTGAGACACTGACTTTTAACTCAAGTGCTTCGGTAGCTTTCAATGTTTGTTTATTGGTGGTCAATTTCAAATCAAAACTTCCAACGGCTCCAGAGAAGTCTTCTGGCTTGCCATTTTCAGGAAGTGGTTTCACATTTATGGTCCGATTTCCACTAGATACGGTTCTATTCACTGTGTTCATAAAGCTTCTACCAAAAACATCACGTCTTTTAGAAGGAACCTCAACGGTTATATCAAGAGATAGCGGCTCAATATTTAATTCACCTGTTTTTTGAGGGTATAAAACGGTTTTTCTAAGGACAACGTAGCGGTAATCCTCTCCTTTATAAGTGCCATTCTGTATGTTGTTTATGCCTTTGATATCAATATTTTGACTCCAAAAATCACTATACCTCGGATTGTCTATTTCCCGCCAGTTTCGGACTCCAGTGTCCTGAGCGACATAAAGCTTGTAAACGACGGTAATGGCTTCGTTTAAGTATGGGTTAGCGTTGGAGATCTCAGCGACCAAGTGAATGTTTTCTGAAGCGATATAGTCAGGATCGTTGGGGTCTTTTGGTTTATCAATCGCGGCAGTGATGGTTATTTTTATCGGCAGGGTTTTATAGGTTTCTCCATCGATTTCAATCGTTGCTTGCCCAATGGTAAATTCCCCACGTTTTTTGGGTGCTAAAAAATAACTATAACTTTTTGAAAATGAACGCACTCCATTTATCCAAGAATTATTAATGGACTGACTGGGGCCTCCAACGACTGTGAAATTCTTAAAACTCGGCGGTTCAAAATCATCCCCGTCTGTGTTCATTGTAAAATCTACCCGAAGACGCTCATTGATTCCCAGTTCTTTCTTACTCACCTTAGCATCAAAGGCTACCTGTGCCGATAGTATTCCGGATATAAAAAATGTAAGTAAAAGTATGTTCAGTTTCATTCCTTACCAGTCTTTTTCTGTTTTAACTTTAACGCCTTTTGTTTTAGCCGCATTCATTTTTTCTTGTACTTTTTTCTCCTCATTATTCATCGCTTCAAGTAAGTTTTTTACTTGTTGTGGAGACAGTTTTCCAGGCTGTTGTTGCGGCTGACCCTTATTATCTTTAGGGTCTTTGTTTTTCTGGTCACCTTTATCATCTTTGGGTTTTCCGTCTTCATCTTCTTTGTCATCTCCCTCATTTTCATCCTCGTCTTCGTCCCCTTTGTCTTTGTTCTTTTCGTCCTTATCTTTTTTCTCGTCGCTGTCGTCTTTGTCCTCTTTATTTTTGTCCTTGTCTTTATCCTTGTCTTCGTCGTCCCCATCTCCATCGCCGTCGCCTTGTTCTTTAGCACATTCTTGAGCAAGGGCTAAATTGTACCGACTTTCATCGTCAGAAGGGTTGTTTCTAAGGGCGTTTTTAAAGGCCGAAACAGCTTCTTTGCAGCGTTTTTGTTGCATTAAAATGTTTCCAATATTATGATAAGCGTTGTGTTTTTCAGGCTTTGAACGGCTGTTTTCTACAGCTTCTAAATGACGTAGCAGTGCTTCATCGTAAAGCTCAGAATTGTAATACGCATTTCCTAAATTAAAAGATCCTGTAGCGTTATTTTGTTTTGTGGAAACCGCTAGGCGGTATTTTTTTTCGGCTTCTATAAAATCTTCACCTACGAGCGAATTTCCCTCAAACACATAGTCATTGGATTCAGATAATTGAAGATTCACTTCTTGAGCATAGCCAACAAAAACATTCATAACCACCAATAATATTAGGCACGCGAAAGAACTTCCAATGGGTATCGATTGGCGGGTTTTAAACCCCGGATGTTTCAGTATGTTGTTTAAGTACTTCATAGGTTTTCATTAAATAAATTGAGGCGTTTCAACCAAGCTGTTTTTCGTTCCAAAAACAAAATATCTAGAATTAGGAAGAACAAACCAAGGCCCAAAAACCATTGAAACTGATCTTTATATTCTGCAAACTCTTTAGCTTCAAACTCTTTTTTGTCCATCTTATTCAAAATGTCCCGAATTTGTTCTACCACCGCTGCGGTGGTATTACCGTCGATATATTCGCCTTTTGCTTCTGCGGCTATCAGCTTTAAGGTTTCCGTATTAAGTTTTGTAATAACTGTCTCGTTATTTTTATCTTTTTTATAACTCATCACGACCCCATTTCTTTTCAGTGGGATCGGTCCCCCTTTTTCACTTCCCACGCCAATGGTGTATATTTTGATACCTTCTTCGGAAGCAGCTTCTGCAACTTCCACGCTGAGGTTGTTATGATCCTCTCCATCCGATATGATCACCAACACTCTATTTGTTTGTTCTTCATCATCAAAATAATTTCGCGAAAGTTGAATAGCCTCATCAATTGCAGTTCCTTGTGAGGAAAGCATATCGGTATTCATACTTTGCAGAAACATTTTTGCTGTGCCATAATCAGTTGTAATCGGCAGTTGTGGGAATGCTTTGCCAGCATAGGCAATAATTCCGATGCGATCACTTGCCAAATTATTTATAATTTGAGTGACCAACTGTTTGGATTTTTCCAACCGATTGGGCGCTACATCTTCTGCAAGCATACTTTTTGAAACGTCAATAGCAAAAACAATATCGACGCCTTCACGTTTGATGGTCTCAAGTTTTGTGCCAACTTTTGGATTCACCAAAGCGATCACAAAACAACCTATAGAAAGAGACAAGACACAAAGCTTTAGCACTGATTTAAATACGGATTGATCTGGGCTTAGCCGTTTTAGGGTACTTGTGTTTCCAAACTTTTTCTGAACGCGTTTTTTCCAGAGAAGTGTCCACAGAAATACCACCACCATCACGGGGATGATGACCAGTAGCCAAAACCATATTTTTTCTTCTAATTGATACATCTAAATAAAACTTCTAAATATTGTAAATCGCAATAAAAACTCAAATAACAATAAACCCAAAGCGATCCATATTAAAGGTCTAAACTTTTCTTCATAATTATAAAACTTGAACTCTTCTACTTCAGTTTTTTCGAGCTTATCAATCTCTTTATAAATTTCCTTTAATTTACGATTATTGTTTGCTCTAAAGTATTTTCCTCCAGTAACCTCGGCGATTTCTTTTAAGAGCTCTTCGTCGATTTCCACTTGAATTTTCCCATACTGAAACACGCCATTTCGAATTGCAATTGGTGACAATGCCATGCCATTGGTGCCCAACCCGATCGTATATGTTTTAATCCCGTATTCCACCGCTAATTCACTGGCTGTTTGAGGGTCTATAAACCCTGCGTTGTTCACGCCGTCTGTCAAAAGAATAATAATTTTACTTTTTGCTTTACTGTCTTTGATGCGATTCACGGCTGTTGCGAGACCCATCCCGATAGCGGTTCCTCCTGTAATAACGGTGTTGTATTTGATGTCTTTTAAAGACTGAAGCACAATACTTTTGTCGCTTGTAATGGGCGTTTTTGTATAGCTTTCACCGGCATACTCTACAAGGCCAATTCGGTCGTTGGGACGTCCTTTTATAAAGTCAGCAGCCACATTTTTCAAGGCTTCAAGTCGATTGGGTTTTAGATCTTTTGCCAACATACTTGCAGAAACATCTATGGCCATGACGATGTCAATGCCGCGGGTTGTTTTTGTTTTGGAAGACACGTCAACCGTTTGAGGACGTGCAAGCGCCAAAACCACCAAAACGATTGCCCCTATTCTGAGCCCAAACAATAGATGCTTTAGTCTGCTCCACACATTGTTTTTTTGAAAGCCCTGTACACTTGAAATGCTTAATTGAGCCGTCTGTTTTTTGAGTTTTAGCACATACCAAAACACCAAGACAGGCACCAATAGCAGCAGCCATAAAAATTCTTTTTGAGTAAAATCGATTCCGTTAAACATTACTTTTCGTCTTCTGTTAGTTTAATAAGTTCGATAGAATTTAGAATACGCTCAATAATTTGATCGGCATATACATCCTCCTCTTTCCAAGTCAAAATAACTTGTTGTAACAAATTGGGCGTCGAAAATCCTAAAATGACATATTCGCCTTTTATCAGCTTATCAGCTATAAGAAAATCTCCTGTTCCAAACGTTTTAATTCCTTCTTGTCCATTAGGGGTTATAAACTGTTCGTTGCGTGTGGTAATGTTTTTAGTGCCGTTTTTCTCAAAGCGATCCAAGACGCCTTCGGCTACTTTTAAAACATCAATAGGGACTTCTTTTTCTTTGCCGTTTTCATCTGGTTTTGAAGCAAATTTTGAGCTGTTTATAACGATGTCAAGTGGTGTGTCCACGCCTGTGAACGCAAAGGTGATCATTTGAACCTTGCCCTTCATTTCCTCAGGAAGTTCAACGACTTGACGCTCTAAAACTTCGGGTGTAGAAATGGTGATTCCTGGCGCTCCATATTCACTTGTTACCCAAGGCGTTTTTTCTAACAATAGTTTACTAGGATTTCTAAGCACCGTGTCTTTGACTTCAGTAAATCCAGAACGGATTACAAGTGCTGTCATTGTGATTAAAACGACTCCGATAACGATGGCTACAATTTGTTTAATTCTTTTGCGCTTTTGTTGGCGAGTGAGTGCCTCACGGTACTCCAAATCTTGTAATAACTCTTCTTCGGTAGGTTCAGGGAGTCCGTCTTTTACATGATCGATTTCTAGCTCGATGGTGCTTTTATCAAGTTTTGCAAGTTGAAAATCAGGTTTGGATTTGGCGAATTTTACTAAATCGGCACGTTTCAAAATGGTCTCAATATTCCGAATGGTGTCTTTACTTAGTGTGATTTGATTGGCGGCTTCGAGTGTTTGCAAGCGAGACACCAATTCGTCGGTTGTACTTTCCAACGATTGCTCGTACACCTTTTCATCTAGATATTGTCTCAAAATTAAGGTCAGATCGGAATAGTACGTTTTAACTTCTTCATTTTCAAAATAACGTTCTTCATCTAATTTTTCGAGAGCTAGTTTTGCACGCTCGTAGGGAGGAAGTGCCGCAATTTTTTCTGCTTCGGTCAACGGTTTTTTGCGCCAGAAAAACCAGTATAATACGCCGCCTATGAGTAATAAAACACTTAAAAAAACTGCAAATTTCCCCCAAAAACTGGAAGGGCTTTTTTCAACTTGGGTAAGCGGTTTGATGTCAAAAAGTTTTTGCTTGGTAGTATCTACTATGACAGGGTTTACTTGAACTTGTAATGAATCTGTAAAAAAGATGTGGTCTCCAATAATAATTTTTTGCTTAGGGATGGTATAAACCCCCGAATCAAATTGGGTCAGGCCGTAGGTTTTGGTCAGTTGGTAATATCCATCTTTTTTGGTGGTATTAATAGGGTAGCTATTGATCATTTCAAGTGGTTGAAATGTTTGTTCTTCAGAGAACACGACGAGAGCAGTGGTGTCTGCCTTCACTTGAATTTTATAAAATAACTCAGCCCCAATTTTTATAGCGGTCGAATCGATACTAGATGACACTTGCCCATAGCCCATAATAGAAATGAGCATACAGCAAATACCCAAAAGTAAATTTTGAGTTGAGCGGCGTTTTATGGTGATATCGTTCTTCATGTATTGTTTATCCACGTTGTTTAAAATAGCCCAATAATTTTTTCACATAACTTTCATCTACCCTACAATCCAGTGCGCCTGCACCCGATTTTTTAAAACTTTCCGAGAAGTAATGAACCTTAGTTTTATAGTTTGCTTGGTAGTTTTTGCGCACCGATTTTGAGGCGGTATTGACTAAAAAGGAGACTCCTGTTTCTTGATCCTTCATCTGTACCATTCCTAAATTAGGAATTTCAGCTTCATATTTGTCATAAACACGTATTCCTGTGATATCATGTTTTCCAGAAGCAATTTTCAAATTATGTTGGTATTCATCGGTCATAAAATCAGAAAGTAAAAATACAATAGCTTTCTTTTTCATCACATTGGATAAAAATTTCAAAGCTTCCGCAATATTTGTGAGTTTACTTTTTGGCTTAAACTCAATCAATTCTCTAATAATTCTCAATACATGAGAACGCCCCTTTTTTGGTGGGATATACAATTCAATTCCATCCGAGAATAAAATCAAGCCGATTTTATCGTTATTTTGTGTGGCCGAAAACGCTAGGGTTGCGGCAATTTCGGTTACAATTTCATTTTTAAATTGCGCCTCGGTTCCAAATAATTTTGATCCCGACACATCAACCATTAGCATCATGGTCAGTTCGCGTTCTTCTTCAAATACCTTAATGTGTGGTTCGTTGCAGCGCGCTGTAACATTCCAGTCAATATTTCGTACATCATCACCATATTGATAGGGCCTTACTTCAGAAAAGGTCATTCCACGGCCTTTGAAAGTCGAGTGGTACTCACCCCCAAACACATGGTCGGACAACCGCCGTGTTTTGATCTCTATTTTTCTAACTTTTTTTAGTAATTCCTTGGTATCCATTTGATAAGTGTACTGTTAGGTGTGTATGATTTATAAATCTCACAAAAAAGTCACAACGAATTAAGGTACTTCAATGACATTGACAATTTTACTTATAATGTCTTCGGATGTTACATTTTCAGCTTCCGCTTCATAGGTAATTCCGATACGATGGCGCAGTACATCATAAACGACCGCACGAACATCTTCAGGTATAACATAGCCACGGCGTTTGATAAACGCATAACATTTTGCTGCTGTTGCTAAGTTGATACTTCCCCTTGGAGAAGCACCAAAAGAAATTAAAGGTTTTAATTCTGCCAAGCGGTATTTTTCTGGATAACGGGTGGCAAATACGATGTCAAGAATATATTTTTCGATTTTCTCATCCATATAAACTTCTCTGACGGCGGCTTGTGCACTCAAAATTTGCTCGACGGTTACGACGGGTTTAATTTTTTCAAAAGCTCCTTTTAGATTTGCTCTCACAATTTGTTGTTCGTCTTCAATTTTTGGATAATCAATGATTGTTTTTAACATGAAACGATCGACTTGTGCTTCAGGAAGCGGGTAGGTACCTTCTTGTTCCACAGGGTTTTGGGTTGCCATTACAAGGAATGGTTTGTCCAAAATAAAGGTTTCATCGCCAATGGTGACTTGCTTTTCTTGCATTGCTTCTAGCAGTGCAGATTGCACTTTGGCGGGTGCACGGTTGATTTCATCTGCCAGTACAAAGTTGGCAAAAACAGGCCCTTTTTTAATGGTAAAATCATTGGCCTTGATGTTGTAAATCATAGTTCCTACCACATCTGCAGGTAAGAGGTCTGGCGTGAATTGAATCCGGCTAAAACTCCCGGCAACTGCTTGTGACAGGGTGTTAATGGCAAGTGTTTTGGCGAGACCAGGGACGCCTTCTAAAAGAATATGACCTTGACCTAAAAGCCCAATAAGTAAGCGTTCAACCATGTGTTTTTGTCCGACGATTACTTTGCCCATTTCTAGGGTCAGCAAATCTACAAAAGCACTCTCTTTTTCAATTTTTTTATTTATTGACGCAATGTCAACAGTGGTGTTATTTTCTTCCATTGTGATAATTTAAATAATTGTGTTTGGGTCAAAAAAAATTTTGTTCCGCAATTTGTTAAAATATTTCCGTTCTTCTTGTTAATAATTGGTTAAATCTTCTTGTTAATAATTGGTTAAAACTTAAAATCATTTTATAGGATAATGAAAGATTGTTTGTTAATTTTAGATTTCAATCTACAAAAATGAATAAAAGTAACTTTTCAGAAATAATTATAGGTACCATGTCTTGGGGTGCTTGGGGAAAAAATTTCAACTCAAATAAGATGCAGCGCATGATTGAAACTACCGTCGATTTAGGCATCAGTTCTTTTGATCATGCAGACATTTATGGCGGCTATACGACAGAATCTGCTTTTGGTGATGCGTTTTCTAAAACAACAATTGCACGCTCAACCGTTCAATTTATTTCTAAATGCGGAATTCAGTTGATGACTCCAAAACGTCCAAACGAACTTAAACATTACGATTGTTCAAAAGCGTATATTATTTCTTCTGCAGAGGAGTCGCTGAGCCATTTAAAAACAGAGTATTTAGACCTGCTTTTAATTCACCGCCCCAGTCCGTTGATGCACCCTCATGAGGTTATGGAAGCTGTTGAGCAGTTAAAAAAGGAAGGTAAAATCACAAGCTTTGGGGTGTCTAACTTTACGCCTTCACAGGTCGATCTTTTGTCAAGCGAAGTGGTGGTTGATGTGAATCAAATTCAGTTTTCGGCAGTACAGTATCAAGCGCTGTTTGATGGACGTTTAGACCAGATGCTAAAACATAAAATTACTCCGATGGCGTGGGCGCCTTTAGGAGCTGTTTTTAGTGCTGAAACGACGTCTCAAAAAAAACGTATTTTAGACCAAATAAAACGGTTGACAACCAAATACAATGCCTCTCCAGACCAATTGTTGTTGGCTTGGATTTTAAAGCACCCTTCGGGTATTCACCCTGTGATAGGCAGTACAAATTTAAAACGCATCAAAGCGGCTTCGGAAGCTGTTCCTATACATTTAACAACCCAAGATTGGTTTAAAATATTAGAAGCCAGTCAAGGTTACGAAGTCTCCTAAAACACTTAAAAATGATTAATAAACGCTTGCTTATCAAAAACCTACTCGCGCACAATGACGAGAGCAGTTTTTATGATAAAAAGTTGAAAATTAACATCGGTAGTAAAGAGGGAAAAGCGAAGTTTCTAAAACATATTTGTGCGCTATCCAATAGCAATCCCAACAACAATTCTTACATCGTGATTGGGGTGGACGACCAGTACAGTCATATTATTGGAGTTGATTTTTTTGATGATAGTAAGATTCAAAATTTGGTTAATGCCTATTTAAGCCATCCCCCTGTGATCCAATATGAAAATATTCCGTTTCCGCATTTGAACGATGATAAGGTAGTGGGGCTGGTGACGATTCGCTCTAAAGAAACTCAAGAGATTACCTCGTTACGTAAAAATATTTGGAAGTATTATGGGGGCAACGTGTTTTTTAGAGAGGGCAGCATGAGTATGCCTAAGGTGTTTGACATTGAGTTGACGGATTCCAATTCTGAAATTGTGGCGTCTATTGAGGCGCATTCACAAAACAACATACAATACACTCTGGACGGGGTGTTTGATTTTATGGCACAGCGGAAAGATTACGATCCAAAATACAAGGTTTTCAAAGAGTATTTTGTGATGTGTTGGTCTGGACAAAAAAAAATGCTTAAAACCCAAACCTTTTATTCGCGAGTGGATATTGAGTTGATTAACGAGCAGGTGCGGTTGTTTTATTCCACTTTGGATGCGGTTGAAATTACTTTTGACAATGATTCTTTTAAAATTATTGAGTATGTCAATTTAGGGTTGAATGGTAAAAACACCTATTATGAATTAGAAGAAACGACGATTACTTTTGGAAACAATGCGATTTACAATATTGACTCTACATTGCTTTTTAAGCCACCTCAGTATGACAAAAAAATTCTGCACCATATTTTTAATGCGAACAATGCGCTTATGAACCGACTTAAGTTGGGGAAGCCCCTCACAACGTCACAGCTCAAAGATTTAAAAAATGTTCCTGCGACGTACTTAATCTGTTATTTTAATGGTTTTGAAGCCGGACTGACACAGCTCCAAGCGGCAAAACCACTATTGCACAAACACAGTGATGAAGTGTATGCGCTTTATAAAGAAAGTATGCGGATTTTAAGGAAAGCAAAGTATAGTTAGGGGTGCTAGAGTCATACGAAAGGATTGATTTCGTGTCTTTACTTTGTATTAAGGTCTTTTATTATATTTAAAAAGAAAAGTAAAGGTGAACTATTTGTTGTTTTTGCTCGCAGGTAACTAGTGTATATAAACCACTAGCGGTGTTTATTTCGTTTGGCATAATACACCCCCAAATCGAAAGCATTCCGCCACTCTTCCCCCTAAATTTAAATAAAAAATATCTCAAGCGTCGGTTAAATTGCTTATTGAAGATTTAGACTTGGGTCGAAATCAAGCCTAAACCTACTAAAAGAGTTAGCAGTATCCAAAGACAAACATGACTTTAACAGTTTGACAGTCTAGTTCAGTGACTTAACCAGTAATTTTTTATAAGGCGTTGTGTGGTGTTATTTATATTTTACTCATTAACTTTTAATCAGTCCTAAATCGAATTACTTCGTGTTTTCAATTTCTAGTCAAATGCACTCTATAGTTGTTCGTAATTCAATAATATGAAATGTAAAGATTAAATAAAAGCTGAATTGTTTCAAAATACTTACTGAGTTTACATCATCAATTGGCTTGATTTTTTTGAGCCCCCATTTCGGGTAGCATCAATAATGCCCCTATAAAAAAGAAAAATGCCCCAATCAATGTAAATAAAAGGCTTATTTCAATGGGGAGGTCACCAGCACCTCCTTGTGGAATAAAAGTAAAAATAGCAGAAACCATAAATGCAAAACACCCCATTAGATTGGTAAAAACTACCCACCAAGAAACATTTTGTCTCTCCCATTTCCAATAGCCATGCCCTACTTCTATAAATGCTAAATATCCTGAAATGAGGAAGAAAAGGGAGCCAATAAAATCAGGGATCCATACCAATATTTCCGTTTGCATGCTATCCATTTTTGTCCTTGTAGCTTCAAAGGTATTAACATTAAAAAGCAAGGTGCCCGCAAACTGAAATAGTGCACTTAAAAACCCCAAGGATGATAGGTTCAAACCCTTTCTTTCACGATTGGATTCAATCGATTTGATCAATTTTTTGTTTGTAAAGTAAGCTTGTAAAAGCTGAAGAAATGCGGCTGATGTAAAAGGAATTGAACCCCAAAAGAAAACAAAGTTTACTTCGGTTGGACTGAATTTAAGATACAATGCCAATGGAGTCCATAGACTCAAGAGGCTTCCTAATATAAAAAGAAAGGATCCCAAGGCAAATAAAATACTGATCCACCAATTTATCGTAGATACTTGTCTAAAACCGTTCCAAAAGGCCTTTTTGGCCGATTTGAAATCTTGTAAAAATACAGCTTTTATACCCTTTCTATGGAGTCTTGATTCCCACGTTTGGATTATGCCGCTATAATCACGAAAAATCACCTTTGTTACGAATGGTTCAGCTCCTTCTGTTTTAAGTGCTTTAGTGTCACTCATAGCGATCAAGTGTTAATGACTAAAACCAGAAGCTTCTTCTTTGCTAAGCGGTATTTGGATCGGGTGTTTCTTAAAAAAATCTATGCTGTCTTTAATGTCAATAAAGAGTAAATCTGCCAAGTCAAAACTTACTCCATGACGAACGAGTATTCGTTGAATAACAACATCTTCACAATTAGTAGGAAGTGAATATGCTGGTACTTGCCACCCCCTAATTCGGAGTCTGTCTGCAAGGTCATAAAGGGTAAAGCCAGGGTTTGTTTCTTCTTTAATCTTCCAACAAAGAGCCGGAATTCCTGTATTCATATGACCATCATAAATAATATCAAACAAGCCCATATTTTGCAGCTCTTCTGATATATATTGTGCTGTTTTATAACAAGCTGAATGAATTTTTTTATACCCTTTTTTTCCTAATCTAATAAAATTGTAATACTGGGCGATCACTTGTCCTCCGGGTCGTGAAAAGTTTAAGGAGATGTCACGCATATTACCACCTAAATAATTTACCCAAAAAACAAGTTCTTCTGGCAGATCATTTGCCTCACGCCATATAATCCAACCTACACCTAGAGGGGATAGACCAAATTTATGTCCAGAAGTATTAATTGATTTTACCCTTGGAATTTGAAAATCCCATTCCAATTCTGGAGCACAAAAAGGGGCTAAAAACCCACCACTCGCACCGTCAACATGAATAGGAATGTCTAAACCAGATTCTTGTTGAAATTTATCGAGTGCCTCGGCTACTTCTTTCACTGGTTCATACTGACATGTAAATGTAACTCCTAAAGTGGGTACCACTCCAATTGTATTTTCATCACAACGCTTTAACACTTCTTCGGGTGTCATCAAATACCGATCTTTATCCATGGGGATTTCGCGATGTTCTATATTCCAGTACCGTGCAAACTTATGCCAACAGACTTGAACAGGTCCTGTAATTAAATTAGGTTTATCATAAGGTTTACCTGCTGCTTTCTGTTTGGTTTCCCATCTTCTAAGCATTGCCATTCCTCCGAGCATAGCAGCTTCACTTGAACCTACAGTTGAACAACCTGCAGTCTCAACTGAATTAGGTGAGTTCCATAAATCAGCCAACATATGAACACAACGTTTTTCAATTTCAGCAGTTTGAGGATATTCATCCTTATCAACCATATTTTTATCCATACATTCATCCATGAGCTTGTGAACTTCAGGCTCAGACCATGTTTGACAAAAAGTAGCTAAATTCTGTCGCGAATTACCATCAAGCATTAATTCATCGTGTATAACTTCATAAGCAAGTCGGGGGTCACTTTCTAAATCTGGAATTTTAAATTTAGGAACCCTACGTGTCATTTCTTTTGTTGCAAATACATCTAAGGCAGACTTATTATCTGATATATTTTTATCTTTTTCGCTCATATATTGTATAGTTTATGACTCGTTAATTTTACTTTAATTTATTGAAATTTATATATTTTCATAATTATAAAAATCATTCTACATTAATCTTTCATTCTACATGAATTTATATTGTCCAATGTTTTTAAAGTCGCTTTATCTTTTAAATCAATTTTAAGATAATTCCATCTAAAATTACTTGTAACTAAAGGTTGGAGCGTATATCCGTTTTTAGTAAAGTAGTTAGTAATGTTTTACAACGCCCCGCTAAAAAATAATATCTTAAGTTTCGGTTAAACTGCTTATTGAAGATCTAGACCTGGGGGGTTGAAATCAGAAGTAAACTTACTAAAAAATAATGAAGACTTTCAAAGAAATGATAATTTTAACATTTCAGAACCCAACAAAAAAAAGCCACAACCAGAGGCTGTGACTTTTATAATATCAAGTATAAAATAGGTTACAAATCGAACTTAATCCCTTGTGCCAAAGGCAACTCATCAGAATAATTAATGGTATTTGTTTGACGTCGCATGTACACTTTCCATGCATCCGAACCAGACTCACGTCCGCCGCCTGTTTCTTTTTCACCACCAAAAGCACCACCAATTTCAGCTCCAGAAGTTCCAATATTTACATTGGCAATTCCACAGTCAGAACCTGCGTAAGACAAAAACTTCTCAGCCTCTTTTAGCTCATTGGTCATAATCGCAGAAGACAGTCCTTGAGCGACTCCGTTTTGTTTTTGGATGGCATTTTCTACCGCGCCAGAATATTTCATTAAATACAAGATCGGCGCAAACGTTTCATGCTGTACAATCTCATAATGGTTCTCAGCCTCAATAATGGCTGGCTTCACATAACAGCCACTTTCATAGCCTTCACCTTCTAAAACACCTCCGTCAACCAACACGTTACCCCCTTCAGCTTTTGCTTTTTCAATAGCCGCTAAATAAGTATTTACAGAATCATGATCAATCAAAGGTCCAATATGGTTTTTTTCATCCAAGGGATTTCCAATCGTCAATTGTCCATAAGCACCCACAATAGCATCTCTTACTTTATCATATACAGATTCGTGAATAATGAGTCGTCGTGTAGACGTACAACGTTGTCCGCAAGTTCCTACCGCACCAAAAATAGCGCCAGGTACCACCACCTTTAAATCGGCCGTTGGGGTGATAATAATGGCATTATTTCCACCTAGCTCTAACAACGATTTTCCAAAACGTTGAGCAACGGTTGCGCCAACAATTCTTCCCATTCGTGTAGAACCCGTGGCAGATACTAAAGGCACTCTCGTGTCCGTAGTCATCATTTCACCTACTTTATAATCCCCATTTATGATCGAAGAAATTCCTTCAGGTAAGTTGTTTTCTTTTAAAATTTTGGCAATAATATTCTGACAGGCAATAGAGCATAAAGGTGCTTTTTCAGAACCTTTCCACACACATACATCCCCACAAATCCATGCCAAAGCTGTATTCCAAGCCCAAACAGCAACAGGAAAATTAAATGCAGAGATAATGCCCACCACGCCAATTGGGTGCCATTGCTCTCTCATTACATGACCAGGACGCTCAGAAGGAATTGTTTGTCCGTTTAACTGTCGGGACAATCCAACAGCAAAATCACAGATATCAATCATTTCTTGAACCTCTCCATACCCTTCTTGAAGGGATTTGCCCATTTCATAAGAAACTAATTTCCCGAGGGGCTCTTTTAAATCTCTTAGTTTATTTCCAAACTGACGTACAATTTCGCCACGTTGGGGTGCAGGCATGGTTCGCCACTCTGGGTATGCAGTCGTTGCCGCTGCCATTACCGCTTCATAATCTTCCTGAGAAGTGCAAATCACACTTCCAATTTTTTTACCATCCACAGGAGAAAAACTGTCAATGCTAGGCCCGTTGCCAAAACTGCTTGCGCCCGTAGACGTTCCTAAATTTATATCTTTTACGCCAAGAGCATCCAATGCCTCTTGGATTTTAAAATCAATTGAGTTTGTGTTCATGTGTATCGTTTTTTAAAATCATTTGAAGTTGCGAATATAATAATTTTAGACCCACTTTAATGCTAATTACTCAATCATTTCCAATCACAAAAGGGAGCTTTACTGAGATTGGAATTATAATATTTTAGGTCGCCCGTAACTTCTTTTCCGAGCCAATCGGGTTTGGAGAATTTCTCATCTTCTGAACCAAGCTCAACCTCTGCCATTACCAAGCCTTTGTTGTTCCCTAAAAATTCATCGACTTCAAACAAGTGGTTTCCTACAGCGACTTCGTAGCGAGTTTTGCTAATAATTGTTTTTTCACAAAGTTTCATAAGCATCTCTGCTTCTGATTTAGAAATTTTTTTTTCCCACTCAAACCGACTGAGACCACTTTCGTTGCTTTTTCCTTTCACGGTTATAAAGCCAGTTTGGTCTGTGAGCCGAACCCTCACGGATCGTTTGGGGTCGGAATTTAAATACCCTTGGGTCATCGTAATTGTTTTTGACGCCTCCGCACGGTAGCCGTCAGTTGTTACCAAAAATTTACGTTCGATTTCAATCATAAAAAAATAGATAGTGATTAGAAGTTCTAAATTTACAGTAAGTCAAACGATTTACCAATACAAAAAAGGCAACAACTTTTTTAAACTCTTAAACTTTTTTTGTATTGATAGCTAAAAAATATGGAACGATTTCTTGGGTTTGCTAAGATTTCCCCCAGAGAAGGCAGTCAATATATGAATATTCGTAAAAATTACAGTTTGATAGATGAGTATTGGTGGTGCTTTAGTAATTTTGGATGCAATTAAATGTATTTAATAAATGTCTACACAGCCAAAAATCACCAGGTTTAATCAAAACGTATTATCAAAATATCAAATATACAACAGTATATTTATGACCCTGCCATTTGATTCCATTACCAAAACAGGCGCGTTGTTGCCCCTTTTTTTTGAGACCTGTCAAAAAGGTTTTGCTAAAAATGAAGATCCTACCGCGATTGTAAATTCATTTTTTAAAAAATACCAAGACCGACGTTCACCGAAAAGTCAAATCAATTTATTGTTTCGTTTTATACAGTACATAGAACGTCAAGTGGTTTTGTTTGACGCTATTGAAGATGCTGCGTTTCCTATTGTAAACAATATGGATGGTATCGGAACCTTGCGAAGCTTAAAAGAAACTGCAGCCTCCGAAAATAAATTAGAAATTCTTCAAAAATACTTAGAAGAATTTAAAGTGCGTATTGTGCTCACGGCACACCCTACACAATTTTATCCCGGTTCTGTGTTGGGAATCATCACCGATTTAACAGAAGCCATTCGCGAAAATGACTTATTTCGAATCAACGAGCTCTTAGCGCAACTCGGAAAAACACCTTTCTTTAAACAAACCAAACCAACACCCTATGATGAAGCGGTCAGTTTAATTTGGTATTTAGAGCATGTGTTCTATAAATCTTTTGGGACGGTATATGATTACATTCAACAGAATATTTTTGACGGAAAACACATTGATAATGATATTATTAATATTGGTTTTTGGCCTGGAGGCGATAGAGACGGCAATCCTTTTGTAACTCCAGAAATCACTCTTAAGGTGGCTGCGAGACTCCGTGAAACCATTATAAAAAATTATTACCGGGATATACGTAGCCTTAAAAGAAAACTATCTTTTGCCGGAGTTGAAGAACGTGTTGCGGCCCTAGAATCAGAGCTGTATAAGATTGTAACCCAAAAAAAATCGAGTTTAACAGTTGAGTATTTAGCCGCAGAGTTAAAAGGTATTAAAGAGATTGTTATTGAAAAACACCAGTCGATGTATGCTTCTGAGGTGAACAGCCTTTTGAATAAAATCCATTTATTTGGATTTCATTTTTCGACCTTAGATATTCGTCAAGACAGTCGTGAACACGCCAAAGTGTTTAATGACATGGTGGATGTGTTGATTGAAAGCGGGAGCGATGTGTTTCCTGAAAACTACCATGACTTAGCAGAAGCCGATCAAGTTAAAATCCTTTCTACAATTAAAGGGTCGGTTGATTTATCATTAATTTCAGATCCCGACACCTTGAAGGCGCTCAAAACAATGGAGGCCATAAAAACGATTCAGCAAACCAATGGAGAGAAGGCGGCCAACCGCTATATTATAAGTAACAACCAAACAACCCTTCATGTAATGCAATTGTATGCCATGCTTAAGTTGGTCGCTTTTCATGACCAGTTAACGGTTGATGTGGCACCTCTTTTTGAAACGATTACCGATTTAGAAAATGCCCCTGAGGTCATGGAAGATTTGTATTCCAACCCTGAGTATGCAGCACACTTAAAGTCGAGAGGTAACAGACAAACTATTATGCTTGGGTTTAGTGACGGTACAAAAGATGGGGGTTATTTAATGGCTAATTGGGCTATTTATCAGGCTAAAGAGTTGTTGACTGCGATTTCTAGAAAGCATGATATCACCGTAATTTTCTTTGACGGTCGAGGCGGGCCACCTGCAAGAGGTGGTGGAAAAACACATAATTTTTATGCATCTTTAGGGCCAACTATTGAAGATAAAGAAGTGCAGCTCACCATACAAGGACAAACGATCAGTTCAAATTTCGGAACATTAGACTCCTCACAATACAACCTTGAACAATTGATCAGTTCGGGAATTCATAATAGCCTCAGTGATAAAGACCTTAGAATGACGCCTGAAAACAGAGAAGTGATGGCGCAGTTGTCTAAACTGAGCTATGAGGCCTATGTTGACTTTAAAGCACATCCTAAGTTTATTTCTTACTTAGAACACATGAGTACGTTGAAGTTTTATGCAAAAACCAATATCGGGAGTCGTCCATCCAAACGAGGAAAAGCAGAAGGTTTGGTGTTTGAAGATTTGCGTGCCATTCCATTTGTGGGATCTTGGAGTCAATTGAAACAAAACGTCCCTGGATTCTTTGGTGTTGGAACCGCCCTTAAACATTATGAAGACATTGGCGAATTTGAAAAAGCACAATACTTATTTCAAACCTCAGATTTTTTCAAAACACTGATTGAAAACAGTATGATGTCCTTGTCTAAGTCATTTTTTGATTTGACAAAGTACATGTCTGAAGACCCAGAATACGGCGCCTTTTGGAATGTGATTTATAGTGAATACATTACCACCAAACGCTTGTTGTTAAAGCTCACTGGTTACGCTGAATTGATGGAAGAAGAGCCCGCAGGGAAAGCGTCTATTTCCGTTAGAGAATCTATTGTACTACCGTTATTAACGATCCAACAATATGCTTTAAAGAAAATTCAGGAACTTGAAAAAGAAGACCCTAGAGACGAAGCTCAAATAGAAACGTATGAGAAAATCGTTATGCGCTCTTTATTTGGGAATATCAATGCGAGTCGAAACTCTGCATAAAACCAAACATACATTAAATTAAAAAGCCTCTAAAAATAATTTTAGAGGCTTTTTGTTGACTAATTTAAAATAAGTGGTTAGTGCTCATTTAACCTGAAATCGGGGTAAGCGTCCATTTTGTGTTCGTGTGCATCAAGACCTTCGAGCTCTTCTCGTTCCGAGACTCTAATGCCCGTCGTTTTCTTTAAGGTGTATATGATGAGAAAAGAAGTTGCTATACAAAATACAGCGTAACATAGAACGCCTATAAATTGAACTAGAAATTGATCAAACCCAGCTTTGGCTCCAAAAAGCCCAACCGCTAAAGTTCCCCAAATTCCACAAATAAGGTGTACAGCAATAGCACCTACGGGGTCGTCTAACTTTATTTTATCCACTAAGCTAACGGCAAACACAATCAATGCTCCAGCAATAGCTCCAATCAAAATTGCATCACCTGGGCTCATTTGATCGGCGCCTGCAGTAATTCCTACAAGACCGCCCAAAATACCATTCAGGAACATTGTTAAGTCTAAGTTTTTGTATAAGACTGTTGAGGTAACCATCGCAATGACGCCACCAGCGGCCGCAGCCAAACAAGTTGTTACCAACGTTAAGGACGTTGCTTCTGGATCTGCAGAAAGTACTGAGCCTCCATTAAAACCAAACCATCCCAACCAAAGAATAAGAACTCCAGCAGTTGCTAATGGAATGCTATGTCCAGGAATTGCCTGTGGTTTTCCGTTATTAAATTTCCCAATCCGTGCACCGAGAAGGTAAACAGCTACCAAAGCAGCCCACCCACCTACGGAGTGTACAAGCGTAGAGCCTGCAAAGTCATAAAAACCTTCGGCATCTCCAATAGTTAATGAGGATAAAAATCCACCCCCCCATTGCCAAGATCCAGCAATTGGATATACTATGCCTACATAAAAGACCGTGAAGATCATAAAAGCACCAATTTTCATTCGCTCAGCTACAGCGCCCGAAACAATGGTGGCAGCTGTGGCAGCAAACATACCTTGGAATAAGAAGTCTGTCCAATAGGTGTAGCCTTCGTTATAAGCCAAGTCAAAAGTACCATCTGCTAAAGGTGCGTCTAGTCCAAACCCAGCAAATCCAAGAATACCATTAAAGTCCCCTGGGTACATTAAGTTAAAGCCGACTATATAATAAAGTAAAAGTCCAGCGGTGATAATAAAGATGTTTTTAAATAAAATATTAATCGTATTTTTTTGACGCGTGAGTCCGATTTCGAGAAATGCAAACCCCGTATGCATAAAAAAGACGAGTGCCGTACAGATCATCATCCATACGTTATTGATTGTAAGTAATTCCATTGGTGTTATTTTAATGTGTTTCCGCCTTTTTCGCCGGTTCTAATTCTATATACTTCATCGACCTGTGATACAAAGATTTTTCCATCCCCAACATCTCCTGTAGAGCCTGCTGTTAGAATGGCTTTGATTGTCACCTCTTCAAAATCCTCGTTTACGACAATCGACAAATAACGTCTTTGGATATCACTCGTGCTGTAAGAAACACCTCTGTAAACGTGGCCTTCTTTTTCGTTCCCTAAACCTGTGACGTCCCAATAGGAAAAGAAATTAACACCTACTTCGTGCAGTGCTTTTTTGACATTAGAAAACTTAGATTTTCTAATGATTGCCTCTATTTTTTTCATTGAATTAATTTTAGTTTGTTTTCAAAAGTAATTAAAAACAAAGAATACCCTATATATTACGGGGGTCTGCTGTTTGTTTTTATGAAATTAATAAAATTACCCCATTTATCATGACGGTATACTAAGCATAGTGTTTAAAATAAGTAAAAAATAAAAACCCCAGAAGCGCGAGCCTCCAGGGTTTTTAACACAAACTAAAAATCACAAACTTGTTTTTAATTTTTTTAGAGCATTTAAATGCTCAATATTATATTGAAATTAGTCTTGACCTCTTTCTCTTTTACCAGGATATGCAATAGATCCATGCTCAGAGATATCAAGTCCAGCAACTTCTTCTTCTTCAGTAACTCTTAATCCTACAGTATACTTAAGGATTCCAAATACTACAAAAGAAAGTACAACAGCCCATGCAGCATATGCCAATCCTCCGGTAAGTTGTGCAACAAGTTGCGTAGAGCCACCACCATTGAAAATTCCAATGGCTTCATCTCCGTTTACACCCCAAAGTCCGACAACAATCGTTCCCCAGAATCCAACAACTCCGTGAACAGAAGCAGCACCAATAGCATCATCAATCTTAAGTTTCTTTTCGATAAATTCGATAGAGAATACGACAATGATACCACCAATAAGTCCTGCTAATACAGCACCACCAGCCGTCATGTTTCCACAACCTGCAGTAATACTTACCAATCCAGCTAACGCACCATTTAAAGATTGCGCTAAATTTGGCTTACCGTACCAGATCCAAGTCGTGATAAGTGCACCTAAGGCACCAGCAGCAGCAGCAAGATTCGTGATTAGCACTACTGTCGAAGCAGCAACCGCATCGTCTCCGCCCCAAGCAAGTTGAGATCCCCCATTAAAACCAAACCATCCTAACCAAAGGATAAATACCCCTAAGGTTGCTAATATTTGGTTGTGGCCTGGAATAGGCATTACTTTTCCATTTACAAATTTTCCAATTCTAGGGCCTACCATATAGGCAGCTACTAGAGCGGCAAAACCACCAACAGCATGAACGATAGAAGAACCAGCAAAGTCAATAAAACCTAGCTCAGTCAACCAACCCGATCCTTGCCATTGCCATCCACCTGCAATTGGGTAGATAATAGCAGTAATTACAATTGAAAA
>Ga0209199_1001411_pt1 | contig 29010 bp, 26 predicted proteins | sample COGITO_mtgs_1105_7_FD_184805 | JGI IMG/M metagenome (GOLD analysis project Ga0209199, IMG submission 184805) | Pelagic marine microbial communities from North Sea - COGITO_mtgs_110523 (SPAdes) (version 2) | ecosystem: Environmental > Aquatic > Marine > Epipelagic ...
TTTAAATTCGGCACTTCGTATCATCGGAGATTTTACAAAAATCGGGTTGGATACGAGTGCTGTTAAAGAAATTTCAGAAAGAAACTTAGATCAAGATACTTCAAAAGTTACAGAAATTATATTTGTTCTAGAAAAATTGATTTGGTTTACGGGAACTCTTGGAGCGCTTATAACACTCTTTTTTTCTAAATATATAAGTCAATTAACTTTTGGAAATACAGATTATACTTATGCTTTTGTTTGGTTGTCAATAGCTGTTTTGTTTACTCAATTAACCAAAGGGAAAATTGCGATACTTCAGGGCACCCGTCGCTTAAAAAAATTAGCGTCTGCTAATTTAACAGCGAGTACCGTTTCTCTTTTATTAACCTTGCCGTTATATTATTTCTTTGAATTGAAGGGTATAGTGCCTGCTTTAATTGCCTCTGCTATAATTACATTTATTATTTTTAAATTCTTTTCCAAAGACATAGAAGTACCGCGTTTTAGTTTTTCCAAAAAAGAACTTTTCCAAAAAAGCAAAGCGATGTTAGTGTTAGGTGCTACCATGAGCGTTACGTCCCTGATTGTTGCCTTGTCGGGGTTTTTGATTCAAATATACATAAGTACTACAGACGGCCTAGAAGCTGTTGGATTTTATAGTGCTGGCTTTTTGATTGTAAACGCCTATGTAGGAATGATTTTTACTGCGATGTCCACAGATTATTTCCCAAGACTTGCGGCGATTAATACAGACAATAAGCAAATGAATGTGGCTGTCAATCAACAAGCAGATGTTGCTGTCCTCTTAATTACGCCCATAATTGTGTTATTTTTAACTTTTTCACCTGTTATAGTTGAAGTCCTTTATTCCAGTGAATTCAATGTCATCTTAGGATTTGTAACTTTTGGTGTTTTGGGAACTTTTTTTAAAGCAGTATCTTTTTCAATGGGGTACGTCATTATTGCAAAAGGTCATTCGAAAGTATTTATTACACTTTCTATACTATTTAATTCTTTCTTTTTAGCGATTTGTGTTTTATCCTATATGAGCGGAGGTCTCACTGGGCTTGGAATAGGGTTTTTGATTTATTATGCTGTTCACCTTGTAATTCTAAAAATTTTAACCAAATATTTATATGGAATCAGTTTTACAAAATCATTTTACAAAACGTTTGTAGTGTGCGCATTAATCTGTTCATTGAGCTATGGCGTTACATTAATCGAATCTGTGTATCTTCGCTACAGTTTATTACTAGTATTAGTGGGGATTTCTATAGGATACTCAATAGTACAGTTTCAACAAAAAATGGATTTAAAACAACTATTGAGGTCTCTATTAAGAAGTACATAAAAGATTAGACGAAATGATTCAAAGCTTAAGAAACATAAAAAGAAAGTTTAAAATTGCTTGGACCATTAATTGGGTCAAAACAGTATATTTTAATTTTAAAATGTTTCCGTTTGCGATTGCAAAAAAACTCCCTGTATTCTTCTATGGAAGTGTAAAGTTTACGTCACTCAAAGGGACTATTAAAATTGAGGCGCCTATTAAAACGGGCATGATTGGTTTTGGACAGCCTTATGAAATGACCACGAGGTCTTGTGGAATCGCTGAATTTTTCTTGGAAGGAAAATTTATTATCAAAGGACATATTCAATTTGGAAAAGATTGTTTTGTTTACATCAAAAAGGGTGCTCAACTCCAAATGGGGCATATGGCCTCCTTAGCAAGTTCTGGTAAAATCATCTGTACCAACACTATTTCTCTTGGTGAGTGGGCTCGTATTGGCTCTGAATCTCAGCTAATTGACACCAATTTCCATCAAATGATTAATACAAATACGGGTGACAAAACACACACTAATAATGCTATAACGATTGGAGATTATAATTTTGTATCTAATAGAGTTTCGATAATGTCCAACACTATTACACCAGAATTTTGTACAATAGCCTCTAATAGTTTGACTAACAAAGATTATTCGTTATTTGGAAAAAATATTCTTATTGGTGGATTACCGTCCAAATTGCTAAAAGAAAATATTAGTAGAGATTGGGACGGTGAAAGAAAATCATTAGAAAAAAACTTAATTGTTAACTTTTAGTTAATTGGATATTATATGCCTAAAATAATCAACATTCCTAAAATTGCAGACACAAGAGGAAATCTTGGTGTCCTAGAAAAAGAGACCGTTCCTTTCGATATAAAACGCGTCTATTACTTATTTGACGTTCCTAGTTCTGCTTATAGAGGTGGGCATGCGCACATTAATCAAGTTGAATTATTAGTCGCTCTCAGTGGCAGTTTTGATGTCAAGTTAAACGATGGGAAAACTGAAACTTTTGTGACGCTCAATAAACCTGATAAAGGGCTGCTTATTGAAAAAGGAGTATGGCGAGAACTAGAGAATTTTTCTTCTGGAGCAGTATGTCTCGTTTTAGCATCTGATGTATTTGATGAAGCAGATTACATCCGAGACTATGAAGCGTTCAAAGACCATTTTTATTAGCTAAGAGTTCCATGTGTCTAAATAGGTTTTTGCCACTTTTTCATAATCATGATGGGTTTCAATATACTCTCGTGCATTCTTGCTTATTTCTGTGATTTCTTTTGGGTTTTCAATAAGCCAACTCAAGTTTTCAACGATTTCTTCCACATTGGGTGTGGTGTGAATTCCAATTTTTTTTGTGATCTTGTAATGAGATTTAAATTCATCACTGAACCCACTAAAGACAACTTTTCCTTGCGACATAGCTTCTAACGCATTGTATCCTTGGTCATAAGCATAGGTTTGATCCAGTAAAATATGAGACTCATTATAGAGTTTTATATAATCTTTATAAGGGATACTTTCTACTTGAACGATTTCGATTTTGTCAGTATATTTTTCTCGAATTTGCTTTAAGGCCTGAACAAACACATCATTTCCTTTTTTGTAATAATTGCTACGATTGATGCCATGAAAAATCTTAACCTTACCAAGGACTTCCATAGGGTGAAATCTGTTTTTTTTAAGATTTACAGGAAAAGGAATTAGTGGTTTCACCTTAGGTAGATTTTGATACGCCATTTCATAATCAAAATCTCCTGGGATAATATGGGTGACATTTTTGATTACAAATTTGCTTAATTTTTCATATGAGGGTTTTAAATAGTTAAGACTGTGACTAAAATAAGGTTTCAATTTTTTATTATTTAGGAACGGCGTCAAAATATGGTGAGATAGATCTGACTTCATTAAATAAGTCAAGTAGGTTACGTCATCCCCACAAGCAGATAAAATCACTTTTTTATTATGTTTAAAAATAAATTTCAAAATTAATGTATCCAAATAGGGAGTCGTTTTTAGAGGGTATTCATTAATTAGTTGAACAACATCAAAACCCTTAAAGTGATTCCGGTTTATGAAAAAATTTATAAATATTTCAAAACCTGAAAGATCAAATTTAAAAAGTAGGTAGAATAAGTTTTTTAATTTCCTGAGGGGATACAGCTTAAATAGTTTTGGTTCTAAACTAAGATCTAAATTAAAGCTTTTGAATCCATCCTTTCTTCCTGATAAAAGAACGCTGTATCCATTTTTTTCAAGTCCTGCTTTTAGGGTATTATGAAAGTTACTATATTCCCCAAATAAAAGTATTCGCATCAAAAGTTATATTTCTTTGTAATTTAATAGTTTTAAAGGCATCATGCAAAATTTTAAAAAGAAAATATGTTTAATAGTAGATTCTCTGTCAGATGGAGGTGCCGAACGTGTGGCAGCTTTGTTGTCATTGGAGTTGGGTAAATTTGATTATCAAGTTTCTATAATTTGCTTAAGAGATGAGATTCAATATTTTTTTCAAGGGGAGTTGTATAATTTAGGATTGAATGATTCTAAAATTAAGATTATTAAACAAGTTTCTAAGTTTTTAAAATTTAAAAATGCCTACAACAATACCAATGCGGATATCTATGTTGATTTTCGAATACGAAATAGATCTTTATTGGAGCGTTTATTTCATACATTCGTTTTTGATCTTTCAAAAATGATTTTTACAATTCATAGCTTTGAAGTTTTTTATCATATCCCGAAAAGTAAATGGTTTTACGCCCAATATAATAAAGCGCATGCGATCGTGGGTGTTTCCGATGCTATCGTTCAAAAAATGCAAATGCTGTTTCCATTCAAAAATTTATATTATATCTCAAATTTTAGTCAATCAGAAACATCAATTACTTACAGCTCAACACTTGATATAAATATGCCTTTCATTTTGGCAGTAGGGCGTTTAAATAATTCAACTAAGCAGTTTGATCAATTAATAGATGCTTATTTACAAACAAATTTTTTTAAAGCTCAATTCCCTTTGTATATTATTGGAGAAGGACAGGATAGAGGAGTTTTAGAAACGCAAATAACTCATAGAGAATTAGGAGATTATGTGCATTTACTTGGCTATAAATCGGAGGTTAAACATTACATGAAGTTGGCAAAAATTGTAGTCATGTCTAGTGTAGTAGAGGGTTTTCCGATGGTGCTTCTTGAGGCGTTAACGGTCGGAACTCCCGTAGTGTCTTTTGATTGTCCGTCAGGTCCGTCGGAGCTTATTATTGATGGTGAAAATGGGATTTTAGTTGAAAATCAAAACTTTGATGCCCTCATTAATGCTATGGACAAAATGCATTCAGATGCGGAATTTTATAAACACTGTAAAAGTAACACCATTACTTCAGTTGAAAAATTTTCTGCTAAAAATGTTATTTCAAAGTGGGAGCAGTTATTAGATTAGTAAGATGTTAATCTTATATTCTTCTTCAATAGACGCTTTTTAATATACCTGAGACTCTTTAATATTATAAGCGGAGCGTTCAATAATATACGTTGACGAAACTTTAAATTTGATACATCCAGTTGTTTTTTTAATAAATTTAAATTTTGTTGGTCATTTGAGATCCGACAAAGGATAATTAAATAATAGCGGTTGATGTCCAAGTATTTTTTTAATGTAGGATGCCGATCTGTATGTTCTTCAAATTGATCAAAATTTGGAAGTTTTTTACCTTTGAACCCCGCTTTAGTCATCTGATTTGGGATGTCAAAATGAACTATAGCCAAAGGCTTATAGCTATAGGCAAGTTTATACCTTAAATTGCTTTTTATGAAAAACTCGATATCTTCGGCAAAATCAATTGTTTCATTAAACGTTATGTCCTCGAAAACAGTTTTTTTTAAACAGAAACTACTATTAGTTATTATGGATTGAAATAAGCTGAGTTTGAAAAAGTCATTTGCCAAAAAAGATGTATTTCTTAGATTTTTAAATATATTTTTTGCAGGTTCTAATACATTCGAGTCCGTATATTTTTCAAAGTAGTCAGTACCAAATAAAGCAGCTTCAGGATATTTTAAACACAGTTTTTTAATCTCTTCCAAATATCTTTTATCCCATAAATCATCAGCATCCAAAAGCGCAATAATCTCGCCTTTAGCATGAGAAATCCCAATATTTCTTGTAGCGGATAAACCTTTGTTTTCCTGAGTGATTATGTTGTAGTTATTGTATCCCCTTAGAGTTTTTGTGGCATTTCTTACACTATCATCCGTTGATCCATCATTGATGATAATAATTTCATAATCAGAAAACGTTTGATTCAATACACTTAAAAGCGTTGCTTCTATGAACATCTCTTTGTTGTATAACGGAATGATTACAGATATGAAAGGCATTATTTGTTTTTACTTATGTAACAAAGGTAGCTTAGTTTGTATAAATCAAAAATGAACAACGATGGTTTTTTTGATAAAAGATTTGCTCTAAACATTTTTTTAGTAAAAGGATGACTCATTGAAAACAAACGATCTAGTTTGATTTTTTTAATCCTATAAATAGTTTTAGTAATATCAGTGTATTTAATATCGATTAAATCCTCATCAAGAAATAAGTTCATTGCATCTTGGGATTCAATGGATTTTTTTAAAAAAGTCTTACTGTCTTCTATCCCTAAATGATATACGGGATTTTCTATATGTGAAATAACTATTTTTTCTTGTTTTAAATTGTAAGAAAACAAGGTGTCTTCATTTCTTAAATTAGGAATGTCTTCATTAAAAGAAACGGTATTGAATATTGTTTTTCGTATTATAAAATTCAAGGTTAAAAATCTTAAATACACGTTTTGATTTCTTTTCACTACAGGCAATGCCTCTCTTTTTTTACCATATACCCATCGCAGTAGATGGGTTTTTTCTGGGGTTTCTTCTTGGTATCTAATGCCTCCGTAAATTATGTTTGTAGCATCAGAAATTGAATTTAAATATTTTGAAATAAAATCATCTTTAACAGGAACGACATCGGCATCTAAAAATAATAATAAATCATAGTGAGCATCCTTTGCCAATAGGTTTCGGATCGCACTTCTTCCAATATTAGTCTCTAAAACTTTATAGGTTATGTTTTTTAATAAATTTATGGACTTATTTTCGTTTATAATCTCGAGGTTTGTAGAACCATCATCATAGCAAAGAATCTCAAAATTTATATTACAAGCCGTTGACTGAGCGTGGAGTTCGGCCACCAAAGCTTCAATATTATAATTATATGTTGGAATAAGTATAGAAAGCATTCTTAATTTTTACGTTGTACAACTTCAAAGACTTTCGTGTCTTCACATTTAAGCGTTTTACTTGGGTATTTCAAAATCAAAGCATAATCATGGGTTGCCATAAAAATAGTATGTCCTTTTTTATTGAGGTCTAGTAGTACTTCCATCACCTCCATACTGGTTTGTGGATCTAGATTTCCCGTAGGTTCATCGGCTAAAATTAACTTTGGATCGTTCAACAAGGCTCTGGCAATGGCCACCCGTTGCTGTTCGCCCCCCGAAAGTTCAAACGGAAACTTAGAGCCTTTAGTCTGCATATTAACCTTTGTCAGAACAGCTTCAATCTTGGTTTTTATTAATACTTTGTCTTTCCAACCTGTAGCCTTTAAAACAAATTCCAAATTGCCATTAATAGTGAGTTCGTTTAGGAGTTTAAAATCCTGAAACACCACTCCTAATTTTCGTCTCAAATAAGGAATGTCTTTTTCTTTCAGAGTTTTTAAATCAAACTCCACGATAGATCCAGAGCCATTATTCAATTTTAAATCGCCATAAAGTGTTTTTAAAAAACTACTCTTTCCAGAGCCTGTTTTTCCAATTAGATATACAAAATCACCCTCTTTAACATCAACATTGACCTCACTCAAGATTAAGTTGTCATTTTGAAAAATGGAAACGTTTTCTAATTTTAATACCGAATTTGACATGTATTTACACTAAAAGTTAATTTTTATAAAAGTATTACTATTTGACTCAACTATCAAATATCACTTGCATAAAACGTTCGTAATTTATGATATATTTTAATCAACTTATAATTTAGCTATTTTTTTCCCGTTATCCACTTGATATATTTTATCTTTGAATGTAATAAAAATGCCGTCCGTATATGACTCTCATAAAATGTTTAGTTCGATTTCTTTTTTTGTGTTTCTTTTGTGTTGGATTTGCGCAAAAATCGGCTGTCTATTCCAATGAATCCGTTAGTTTTCAATCGGCTTTAGCACTGTATAACGCCCAACAATACCAATCTGCTCAAGTACTTTTTAAAGCTGTAGAAACAAATGCTTCGGATGCCTTTTTAAAATCGAATGCAGCCTATTACAACGCCAATTGTGCCGTTCGACTCAACCAACCAAATGCTGAATTACTCGTAGAATCTTTTGTAGAGCATTATCCTTCAAGCACCAAACGTAATTCGGCCTATTTAGAGGTCGCTAATTATTATTTTCAAAATGCTAAATACTCCTATGCCCGTAAATGGTATGAGAAAGTCGACCGATCTTCCATCTCAAAATTAAATATGGAACCGTTCTATTTTAAGTATGGATACAGTTTGTATGCAACCAAAAAATATAAAGCCGCTAAATCGTATTTAAAGAAAGTTGAAACGTCTAAATCCTATGGTTCGCAAGCTAAATATTACATTGGTTTTATGGCTTATGAAGGTGATGATTACGATCAGGCATCTGAATATTTTAAGCAAGTAGAACAGACAGAAGCCTATAAAAATAATTTATCCTATTACCAGGCAGATTTGAATTTCAAATTAGGAAAATTCACAACAGCCATCGATTTGGCAACGGCACAGTTAGAAAATAGTTCTTATAAAGAAGTATCAGAACTTTCTAAAATTATTGGAGAAAGTTATTTTAACCTTCAAAAATATTCTGAAGCAATCCCCTTTTTAGAAGCCTATAAAGGCAAAAAAGGGCGTTGGAACCACACCGATTATTACCAATTGGGGTATGCGTTTTATAAACAGAACGACTATCAAAAAGCGATCAATGAATTTAATAAAATTATAGAAGGCTCCAATGCCATTGCACAAAATGCGTATTACCATTTAGCAGAAAGTTATGTCAACCTAGACAAAAAACAAGAAGCCTTGAACGCGTTTAAAAATGCCTCCGAAATGGATTTTAATATCAATATCCAAGAAGACGCCTGGTTGAATTATGTAAAACTCAGCTATGACATTGGCAACCCGTATCTATCCACACCTGAAGTGCTGACCAAATTTTTGAAGCTCTATCCTAAGTCCGCTTTTAAAATTGAGGTTGAAACCTTATTGATTGATTCTTATATTAATTCTAATAATTTTAAAGAAGCCCTTGAATTATTAGAAAACAAGACACGTGCGTCTCATAAAGAAGCCTACCAAAAAGTTGCTTTCTTTAGAGCCTTAGAATTGTATAACAACGCTAAGTATTCAGAGGCTAAGGAACTGTTGGGGCGTTCATTATCATCTTCTGTAAATCCAGTATTTAAAGCAAGAGCCACCTATTGGAAAGCCGAAACAGATTATCAATTGTCAAATTTTAAGGAAGCATTGGACGGATTTTTAGACTTTAAAAACAATACTGACAGTGCACTGCTAGATGAATTTAAAAATTTAGAATACAATCTAGCTTACACTTATTTTAAACAAAAACAATACGCGCTTACCATCAAAGCCTTTCAGTCTTTTATAGCAACAAAACCTAAAAATTTAGTTTTATTAAGTGACTCCTTTTTGAGATTGGGCGATTCTTATTTTGTAACAACCCAATACAGCCCTGCCATTGATGCCTATCAAGCTGCATTAAAACTTGGTCAAATTGAGTTGGATTATGCCACCTTCCAAACAGCCGTCAGCCATGGCTATTTAGGTCAAATTTCAGATAAAATTATAGGCTTGAATAAAGTGATGAATTTTAAAAAACCGCACTTCAAAGATCAAGCATTATTTGAATTGGCTAATACCTATGTCAATCAAGGAACTCCAGAAAAAGCATTGCCCTATTACAGTCAATTGATTAGTGATTTTTCATCGAGTGTATTGGTATCTAAAGCATTGTTGCGAAAAGGCTTGATGTTATACAATCGGGGCGATACGCAAGCAGCACTTCAAAACCTAAACAAGGTAGCCGTTGACTATCCATCTACCCCCGAAGCGTTTCAAGCCATCAGTTCTTCGCGCTCTATTTATATTGATTTAGGTCAAGTGGATGCTTATGCCGCATGGGTTCAGACCTTAGAATATGTTGGAGTCACGGATAGCGAATTAGATGATGCTACTTACGAAGCTGCTGAAAAACAATATCTTGACAATAACTCTTCGAAGGCCATCGATTTGTTTAACGGCTATATCGCTCGTTTTTCAACGGGAAAACAACTCATAAAGGCTCATTTTTATTTAGCGGAACTGTATTCCAAGAGTGATTTGTCAGCGAACGCACTTCCTCATTATACGTTTGTTTGTGAACAATCTACCAACGAATTTACAGAGACCGCCTTGTTAAAATCATCTGAAATCGTATTAGCATCCGATACATACGATACCGCACTGCAATTATTATCTCGATTAGAGTTGGAAGCCAACAACCCACAAAATAGGTTGTATGCACAGTCCAACTTAATGAAAACTTATTTTCAGTTAGAAAATTACGATGCTGCGATTCGTTATGCTGAACTCATTCTCGGTAATTCTAAAACAGACGCCTATATAAAAAGTGATGCCTACATTATCATTGCCCGAGCGGCTATGAAAACCGACAATGAAACCAAAGCACGTTTAGCCTATGCACAGGTGAAAACCATCGCAACAGGTGAGATGGGTGCGGAAGCACAGTATTTTGAAGCCTATTTCAACTATGTTGATGGAAACCATGAAGCATCCAATGAGAGCGTTCAAGTATTGATTAAAAAGTTCTCTAGTTATAAATATTATGCTTCCAAAGGCTTGGTTATTATGGCTAAGAATTTTCAGGCGCTAGACGATGTGTTTCAAGCTACCTATATTTTAGAAAATGTGATTCAAAATTTTGCAGAATTTAAAGAGGTTGCTAACGAAGCCCAGATCGAATTGGAACGCATTAAAACTGAAGCTGCTAAAACAAATGCATCTATCGAAGTAGAGACTGAAAATGAAAACTAATTATATGAATATTAGATTAAAAAAATACCTATGTTTAGTGTCCGTTTTGATGGTGATGTTTCAAGCAGATCATTTACAAGCACAAAATCCGCAGACCCGTTCTCAAGATACGATTGACACACAAGTGGTCACTATTGTAAAACCATATACCCCAAAAATATCGGATGCATTTAAGTTAAAGCAAACACCACGTATGGGTGTTTCGGAGACCTCTCAAAAATTGGTGAAGTACACTATTTTTTCTATTCCGGTAGCATCGACCTTTACGCCAGCTAAAGGGAATTCTGTCAAATTAGATAAACTAAAAAAAGAAAAATTATTTCAAAACTATGCCTCTTTAGGCTATGGAAATTATGGGACCATTTTAGGGAATTTATACCTTAATCACCGCCTCGGTCGTGGAGAACGCATTGGCGGATATTTAGAACACCACTCCTCACAAGGAGGTATTAATAGGTTACAACTCGAAGATGGTTTTTCAAACAGCAGTGCGCAAATTAATTATGTCAAAAGTTTAAAGGCTTTTGTTTGGAATACAGATGCAGCCTTTCAAAGGCAAGCCGTAAATTGGTATGGACTTCCTTTTGAAACAACAATAGCTCTCGATCCGAAACAAGTATATTCTACGATAGAATTAGGCAGTGATGTGCAGTTTACCAAAGGCGTTCTTCGAAATGGAGAAATTCATTTACGTCGATTTTCCGATATGTACGAATCGCAAGAATACCACCTTACAGGCGAAACGAGTTTTCAATTTGACGTACTTGACAGTCCAATTAATTCCACGATCAAAGTGGACTATTTAAAAGGAACATTTGATCAAAATTATACAGAATCTGGCACGCAAGACTATGGCAATATTCAGTTTTCAGTGGCTCCAAGCTATCAATATACACAAGATGATCTTACTATTTCGGTAGGGTTTAAGGCGTATTATTTAATGGACTCTGAACAGAACAAAAACGATTTTTATATTTATCCCAATGTAGAAGCCAGTTACGCTGTTGTCAATTCTATAGTAGTTGCATATGCAGGAATTAAAGGCGATTTATATCAAAACACCTATTATGATTTTGCGCAAATAAATCCATTTGTGTCGCCAACTTTAGACATTCGTCCAAGTTCGACTCCCTATAAAGTGTTTGTCGGTACCAAAGGAAAACTTTCTCAAAACATTGGATATGATATAAAGGGAAGCTTCACACGTGAGCAAAACAAAGCCCTTTTTAGAACCCAATACATTCAAAATTTATCAGCGCCCAATAACTATAATAGTGGTAATTCCTTTGGGATTGTATATGATGATGTCGATGTGTATAATATTTCAGGCGCCTTAGAAATCGATATGAGTCAAAAACTAAACGTCCGTCTGAAAGGCGATCTTTATAAATACACAAGTGATGTAGAACCCACCGCTTGGAACTTGCCCGAATTTGAAGCCTCTCTATTCTTAGACTATCAGCTTTCTGATAAATTATCAATGGCCGCCAATCTATTTTATTGGGGATCAAGACAAGATACTACCAATTTTGAAGGACTGTTCATTCCTGAGCCGATTGCGCCCAATGTCACTCTCGATTCTTTTTTAGATGCGAATTTTCAGATTGCTTATGAAATCACCAACCAATTTGGAGCGTTCGTAAAAGTCAATAATATAGCGAATAACAGCTACAACCGTTGGAACCATTATCCGGTTCAAGGCTTTCAGCTTTTAGGAGGCGTGAGTTATAAATTTGATTTTTAATCAACCGTAATTTTAGCTAGAAAATCAAAATGAGGCCCTTCTTCAACCAATTCACATTTTAGCCCTACTTGACTACAGGCTATTTTTAGATGTTCAAAATCGAGATACATCCAGCTAAAAGTGTCTTCTATCCCTTTATAGCGCACCGTATAATCCAGTTCGCCATAGTAATCCTTATTGGTATCCATCCAATATCCGCCATCTTCATCTTGATACATATACTTTATATCTGAAGAATCAATTAATATTTGACCTTCTGGATTGAGAAGTGTTTTAAGGTGACTCAACACCAAAGGCGTATGTGCCAAAGATTGAAAAATCCCAGAACCATTCATCAATAAAAGGAGGGTGTCAAAAGATGCGGTTTCTTTCATAACGTCCAAAACATGAGCATTTTTTAATCCTCTCAATTGACAGGCTTTGATAGCCCCTTCAGAAATATCGATGGATTTTACATTTAGCCCTTTTGAAACTAAATACAAACTGTGACTTCCTGCGCCACATCCCACATCCAAAACAGATCCTTTTGATAAATTTAATGCTGTTTGCTCTAGGGAAGGCATCTCAGGAAAATCTCTAAACAAATAGGGGAGTGGTAAGGTGTCTTCTTCCGAAATACTTGTAGAAGTGACAAGGTCTTCTGTGTGGTTTCCTTCTTGATAATCCAAAATGGCAGTTCCAAAAACATCTTTCATTAGGGCGCGGTTTAAATGGGTATTCAGGCTAAATTCAAGATTCTTACGAATCCTTTTAAATTCAGACAAAGATAAGAAAAAGGGATGAAGTGTGTTTTTTACAGCCCACAGAAAATCACGTATTTCTATTATATAACCATCAATAAAAAATAATTGTGTTTTAATTAGTTTCATTTATAAGCTGAGTTTTGAATCAATAACAATATATTACACTCAAATTATGGAACAACTCACACAACTAACTGCAGATTTTTCGAGTGCCGTATGGGGATTGCCTATATTGATACTTCTTATTGGCGGGGGATTGTATTTACTCATTCGTTCAAGATTTGAAACCTTTCGCCTGATAGGTCATGCATTTCAAGTATTAAGCGGAAAATACGATAACCCAAACGATCTTGGGCAAATCAGCCATTTTCAGGCCTTAACAACCGCTTTGTCCTCCACCATTGGTATGGGGAATATTGCAGGTGTTGCGGTCGCCATTTCCATTGGAGGGCCCGGTGCTATTTTTTGGATGTGGGTAAGCGCAGTCGTTGGGATGTCCACAAAGTTTTTTACGTCCACCTTAGCAATTATGTATAGAGGAAAAGACAGTGCAGGGGAGTTACAAGGAGGCCCCATGTATTTTATTATAGAAGGCTTAGGGAAATCATGGAAACCCTTGGCAATTATGTTCAGTATTTGTGGGTTGGTAGGGGCATTGCCCGTATTTAATGTCAATCAACTGACACAGGCCATCAATGATATTTTATTGATACCCAACGGGGTTGAAGTTGGGCTTACGTCTAACTTAACAATCGGATTGGTATTGGTAAGTATAACAGCAGTTGTTATTCTTGGAGGGATTGGACGCATCAGTATAATAGCCTCTAAAATGGTGCCTTCCATGGTACTGCTGTATTTTGTAGCGGTACTGATTATTTTAGTAGTAAATATTGAAGTCGTTCCTAAATATTTAGCCATGATTTTTACCGATGCATTTGCGGCGGATAATTTTAAAGGTGATGCTTTTTTTGGAGGTCTTGTGGGTGGTTTGATTTTATTAGGCGTTAAGCGTGGCGCATTTTCAAACGAAGCAGGTATAGGTACAGCGCCTTTAGCACATGGTGCTGCCAAAACAAATGAACCTGTTCGTGAAGGCTTGGTCGCTATGTTAGGGCCCGCTATAGATACTTTATTGGTGTGTACATTGACAGCTTTAGCAATTTTAGTCACTGGTGTGTGGGAAACGTCTTCGGATAATGGAGTCAGTTTAACCGCCGCGGCTTTTGCAAATGCCATGCCTGGCTATGGGAAGTATTTGTTATTGGTGTGTATTGCGGTGTTTAGTATATCCTCTTTATTTTCCTTCTCCTATTATGGAACTAAATGTTTGTCGTTTTTAATTGGTGCCGATAAAAAACATTACTATAATTATTTTTATATCGCCAGTATCATCATTGGGGCAACTGCTTCTTTAGATATGATGATCAACCTGATTGATGGGGCGTTTGCTCTGATGGCGATTCCAACTATGTTATCCACCCTAATTCTAGCACCAAAAGTGGTCAAAGAATTGAAAGCGTATAAAACACGTTTGAGGAAAGGGAAGTTTAACTAACTAAAATAGCCTTAGTTTTGCAGTATGCAAGACCAATTACAATCCCTTCCAAAAAAAGTCAGAGAGAACCAAAAAGTACATCGCAATTTTTTTATAAAGCTCCGAAAAAAAACGCCCAAAAATCTCGATGCCATAATGGAGAAATTGCACGAAGACGAGTTTAAAAAATCAGACTGTCTCCAATGTGCCAATTGCTGTAAAACCACCAGTCCAATTTTTACAAAGAAAGATATTGAGCGCATTTCAAAGTCATTCAGAATTAAAACGCGCCAATTTATAGACACCTATTTGAATGTTGATGACGACCAAGACTATGTCCTAAAATCGTCTCCTTGTACATTTTTAGCAGAAGACAATACCTGTAATATTTATGAGGTACGTCCCAAGGCCTGTCAAGAATATCCGCATACGAATCGGAAAAGTTTTGAAAAAATCTCAGACCTTACACTTAAGAATGTTGCTATATGCCCCGCAACATTTAATATCGTAGAAGCTTTAAGAGCTAAATTAAAATAAGTATATTTATCTAATTTTTAATGATATCATGGAGCAACTCATTCACTATTTCGAAACAATACCATCACTCCATCGCAGTGCTATTCTCGTTGGTGGATTGACGTTTTTTTGGCTTTTAGAAGGATCGTTGCCATTATTTAAGTTTGGTTATAACAAATGGAAACACGCGCTTCCAAACCTGTTTTTTACCTTCACAACCATTCTCATCAATTTTGCTTTAGCTTTTTTATTACTCAATACAGCCGACTGGGTTGGGGTTCATAATTTTGGAATTCTCAACTGGCTTCCAGAAATGCCACTTTGGTTGTATGTAACCTTAGGCGTCTTGTTGATGGATTTTGTTGGTGCGTACTTACCACATTATACCGAGCATAAAGTACCACCACTTTGGATGGTGCATTTGGTTCACCATTCAGATCATAAAGTCGATACCACCACCGCCAACCGTCACCATCCCTTAGAAAGTTTGATTCGTTATGTGTTTACCCTTTCGGGTGTTTTTATTATTGGTGCGCCCATCGGGATTGTAATGCTCTATCAGTCCATATCTTTAGTGGCGACTCAGTTTAGTCATGCCAATATCAAACTGCCTAAAAAACTAGACTATCTATTGAGTTTTGTACTAGTATCGCCTGATATGCACAAAATTCATCACCACCACCAATTGCCTTATACAGACGCTAATTACGGAAATATTTTTTCCATTTGGGACCGCCTATTAGGAACGTATATCTACATGGATCGAGAACGCATTGTGTATGGCGTGGACACCTTTCCAAATGAAGTCGAAAACAGCAGTTTGAAGCACTTATTGAAACAACCGTTTCAAGGCTACAGAAAACCTACAACGGATACAGCAGGTAAGGCACTCTAAGCGTTTTGTAATGTTCTAAGTCAACTTTCCAGCTTTCACGAATCTCATCAGCCGTCAAACCGGTTTCTATCTGTTCTTGTAATAATTTTTGACCTGCTAACTTGGTGAAAAATGGATTGAAAAAATCAAGTTTATTTTCAGAATTTTGATAGGCATCTATCAACCATTTTAGGTTCATAGAATCTAAATAATTATGATTTTGAAGATTAAGCCCTTTACAGATTTTATTTTCATGAACAGGATATTTGGCACCTACATTAGGGGTGGGCGAAAATTCGAAATTATAGTCAGAATGGTCTAAAAAGGGACTTCCAAAAACTTGAAACTGAAGTTCTGTTCCACGTCCCATACTCACATTAGTCCCTTCAAACAAACACAAACTTGGATACAAATTAATTGCTTTTGCATTAGGTAAATTTGGCGAGGGTTTTATGGGGAGTTCATACACCGATTGATGGGTGTAGTTTTTTACAGAGATAACTTTTAGATCACATTTAATTCCTTCATTAAGCCAGCCTTCTCCGTTAATCATTTTGGCGTATTCGCCAACCGTCATCCCGTGAACTATCGGCACAGGGTGCATGCCTACAAAACTACTGTAAGTTATATCTAAAACAGGACCATCTACATAATGTCCGTTTGGATTCGGTCGGTCTAAAACGAGGATTGTAATTCCTAGATCAGCAGAAGCTTCCATCATAAAATGAAGTGTTGACAAGAATGTATAAAAACGCGCCCCCACATCTTGAACATCAAAAATAATAACATCTAAATCGTTTAAAGTTTTAGCGTCTGGTTTTTTGTTCTTACCATAAAGGGATATAATTGGAACGCCACTTCCTTCATCGACGCCGTCTTTTACATATTCTCCAGCATCCGCAGTCCCTCTAAACCCGTGTTCGGGAGCAAATACTTTTTTGATAGCGATGTTTAAACTCAATAATGAATCCACTAAATGGGTGTAGCCATCCTCTTTAAAAATAACCGAAGTCTGATTGGCTACAATGCCAATGTTTTTATTTTTTAGAATTGGCAGATAGTTTTCTGTTTGTTGCGCCCCCACTACAATAGGCTCTTGCGCTTGTGAACCTGAATAGTTTCGGCACGAAAGAAGTGTCAGAACAAATAATAAAACAGTATTTTTGATGAAATTTAAATGCATTTATAAGTTTTGAATTACGAGTATTTTTTAGCCAAACGAATCATTGGAAATAAGTCCTATAAAAGTAGTGTATCGGCGCCAATAATAAAAATCGGAATTGCAGCCATTGCAATCAGTACCATTGTAATGCTGATCGCGATTGCTACTGGCATTGGTCTGGAACATAAAATTCGTGACAAAGCGGTGGCGTTTAATGGGCATATTACAATTTCTAATTTTGACAGTAACGAGTCTGAAGGGTCTCAAGTGCCTGTTTCTAAAAATCAAGACTTTTATCCTGAGTTTAAATCTGTTGAGGGCGTCTCTCACGTTCAAGCCGTTGCCAATAAATTTGGAATTATAAGAACCAATACCGATTTTGAAGGCTTATTTTTAAAAGGAGTAGGGACGGATTATGACTGGCGATATTTCAAAGAATTTTTAATTGAAGGACGCCTTCCTAAATACACTCAAAAATATAGCAACGAAGTTTTAATTTCAAAGTATTTGGCTGACCGTTTGGGGTTTGTAATAGGGGATAGTTTTCAGATGTATTTTATGAAATCTGATCCAAGCAAGCCGCCAAGTATCATGAAATATGCCGTGGTGGGCATCTTTAATTCGGGCTTTGAGGAATTAGATAAAACCTATGTCATTGGAGATATTAACCATGTACAACGCTTAAACAGATGGACGAAAGATCAGATTGGAAATTTTGAAGTTTTCATCACCAATTATAATGACTTAGAACGCCTCGGAAAAGAAGTGTATGCACAAACGCCCTCCACATTAGATGCGATGACTGTGAAGCAAAAGTATGCCACCATCTTTGAATGGATTCCCATTTTCACCACCAACATCTATGGTATTATAGGCATTATGATTCTTGTGGGTGCCATTAATATGATCACTGCATTGCTAGTTTTGATTCTTGAGCGGACACAAATGATCGGCATTCTCAAAGCTTTGGGAAGTAGTAATTGGAGCATTCGAAAACTATTTTTGTACAATGCATCTTATTTGATTGCTTGCGGATTGTTTTGGGGGAACCTTATTGGGATTGGAATTTTGTTACTTCAAAAGCAGTTTGAGTTTCTAAAATTAGACCCTTCCGTTTATTATGTGACCGTAGCTCCTGTGTATCTCGATTGGACTTATGTTGTTTTACTGAATCTTATGACCTTTGTTTTGTGTTTATTAATGTTGCTAATACCTTCGTTTTTAATCAGTAAAATTGTGCCTGTAAAAGCCATGCAATTCCAATAAAAACTTCTGTATTCCAGATTTGTATCCCCAAAAAATTAATGTATTTTTGTTTTAAATTTATAACATGAAGTACGCCGAAAATATTTTAGAAACCATAGGGAACACGCCTTTAATTAAAATGAACGTCCTCACTAAAGAATTGCCGTGTTTGGTTTTGGCAAAATATGAAACTTTCAATCCAGGGAATTCTGTAAAGGATCGCATGGCGTTACAAATGATAGCAGATGCGGAAGCCGATGGCCGTTTGAAACCCGGAGGGACTATCATTGAAGGTACTTCAGGAAATACAGGAATGGGTTTGGCACTGGCAGGAATCATCAAAGGTTACAAATGTATTTTTGTACTCGCAGACAAACAATCCAAAGAAAAAATGGATATTCTACGTGCTGTAGGTGCTGAGGTGGTGGTGTGTCCAACTTCTGTAGAACCGGAAGATCCACGATCTTATTATTCCGTTTCCAAACGATTGGCGGAAGAAACCCCCAATTCGTGGTATGTGAATCAATACGACAACCCGAGTAATTGCAAGGCACATTTTTTGAGTACAGGCCCAGAAATATGGGAGCAAACGGATGGTAAAATAACCCATTTTGTGGTGGGAGTTGGTACTGGAGGTACAATTTCAGGAGTCGGCAGCTATTTAAAAATGAAAAATCCGAATGTTAAAATATGGGGAGTTGATACCTACGGGAGTGTGTTTAAGAAATACCATGAAACAGGAATCTTTGACGAAAAAGAAATTTATCCCTATGTCACCGAAGGCATCGGTGAAGATATTTTGCCTTTGAATGTCAACTTTGGAGTCATTGATGGTTTTACGAAGGTGACTGACAAAGATGGCGCTGTCTATACGCAGCGATTGGCAAAAGAAGAGGGGATGTTTTTAGGGAACTCTGCAGGCTCTGCGATCAAAGGCGTGCTTCAACTGAAAGAACATTTCAAGCCCGATGATGTAGTAGTGGTTTTATTCCATGACCATGGCAGCCGTTATGTGGGTAAAATGTTTAATGACGATTGGATGCGCGAGATGGGGTATATAGAATAGACCTAAAATTTTAGACTATTGACTCCATATAGCTCTATACGAGCAACATTAAATTTTAAAAATCACCTGTTTTTTTGGAAATAGGTGATTTTTTTATACATTTACTACTGATTGTGACCCCAAATCTAAATCTTCAAGTAGCTTAACCGGTTGTTAGCAATTATTTTATTTGAATTTTATGAGACATTTTGGGGAGTTAGAGTGGCTCTATACACACCTATTTTGGAAGTGTTGTGGGGCAAAATACATCTAAGGATGAATAGATGAAAGTTGTATGTCATGCATTATAAAATTGAATTTAAGAGAATGAATATTATTGAAAAAGAAGCCGAAGAATTTTATGAAAATAATTTTCTAAATTCCGGAATTAATGAAAATTTAGAAAACATAAAGTCATCTTTGACTTTAAAACTTTACAATTTTAATAGAGATAGGGACAAATTAGATTTTTTAAAAATTCTTAGAATAAAGGCAATTATTGATAAAGAAGAACATATGAAAACTTGTAATAATTGTGGATATGAAAAAGCAAGAGACCTTGCGGTATTTGCAATCGACCAAGAAGTTGATGAAATTAATCAATTTTTTTCTTACAAGCCAAAAATGGAAGATGAATTTAGTAATGAAGAAGAGTCTAAATTACACACTAAACTAAATAAGATATTAGAAGGATTAGAAAAACAAGGTTATGGTCAACAAGTTATTTTTGAAGAGATTGAGGACTTAAAAAATCATTTTAATCTCGGTAAGAAAAATTGGTTTCAGCTATTAAAAGGGAAAGTTGTTGATTTAACTTTAAAGAAGATTTTGAATAAAACTATTGTACAAGAAATTTATAACCAATTAAGTGAGGGATTTGAGCAAGCTGTAAAAATGATTGAATAAAAATTAGTGAAATAGATGTTTTCTAAAATGTAAATCTAAAGGCAAAGTCTCCCGACTTAGCGCAACTAAAAAAAGTAAAAAAGTAAAATGCAAATTGAATATTGTTAACAATGAGTTTTGAACTGAAAAGCATCGATAATTATATCAGCTCAAAGTCGGGAGACTTTGCCCCCGTTAGCGCGGACTTGTAGTCCGTGCAACACAAGAAAAGAAACGTAAGCATATAAAATTTTCATGCTAGAGACAGTTAAGATTTGGCAGCTTAAAAACTATTTTCTATCTTAGTGGGATGCAAGAAGACTTCCTACATTATGTCTGGCAGCATAAAAAAATGAGCCTCAAATCGTTAAAAACCATTGCTCAGGAGCCTATAACTCTGAAGGCAGTTGGTTTAGCAAATGTGAATTCAGGTCCCGATTTTTTTAATGCTCAATTAAGTATCGGTACGCAGATGTGGGCGGGTAACGTTGAAATTCATGTCAAATCTTCCGATTGGTATGTACACCATCACGAAACCGATGCCGCCTATGACAATGTTATTTTGCACGTGGTTTGGGAACATAACATGGAAATATATCGAAAAGACAACACGCCGATTCCTACGCTGGAACTCAAAAATTATGTACTTCCACACACTTATAAAAACTATACGACCTTATTAAATCAAAAGCAATATTGGATTCCATGCGAACCAAATATGAAGGAAGTAGAGGAGTTTACTGTCAATCATTGGCTGGAACGCTTGTATTTAGAACGCTTGGAAGGAAAGTACAAAGCTATTGAAACACAACTTGTTGAATCCAAGCAAAATTGGGAAGCTGTATTGTTTTGGCAACTCGCTAAAAATTTTGGACTCAAAGTCAATGGGGATGCCTTTTTAAGCATTGCAAAATCAATAGATTTTTCCGTCATTCGAAAATCACAGCATGAAGCCCACCAAATGGAAGCTTTGTTTTTTGGTCAAGCGGGACTTCTAGAAACAGAAGCTCAAGATATTTATGTTTCTGAACTTAAAAACTCATATGAGTTCTTGAAAATCAAGTTTTCAATTTCAAATAATGGCGTATTGCCTGTGCAATTTTTCCGATTGCGTCCTCCTAATTTTCCAACCATTCGATTGGCGCAATTAGCAGCACTGTACAGCCGGAGCTTAAATTTATTTTCCAATATCATAGAAGCACAGTCTTTAGATCAGTTGCATGCTATTTTTGAGGGTACGACTTCTAAGTTTTGGGACACGCATTACAACTTTGAAAAGACTTCTAAATCGACCCCTAAAACGCTGACAAAATCATTTATGAATTTATTGATTATCAACACCATCATCCCTATTAAGTTTGCTTACAATAAGTTTAATAGACAATCCAACCAAGAAGATGTGGTGGCAATCATGCGCAAAATTCCTATGGAACACAACAGCATTGTCGATAAATTTCATACCCTCTATACGTTTGGTAAAACAGCTTTAGATTCTCAGGCGCTGATTCAATTAAAACAAAATTATTGTTCAAAAAATAAATGTCTTCAATGCGCGATTGGTAGTGCACTTCTGAATCGAAATTCATAAATTGCAGTATGAAATTATTTTACAACGGACTTTTTAATTTACAAAAATATGGGTTCTACGTTTGCCAACGGATTGCCGACCGTTTAGGAATGCGTGCCAAAGTCGTTCGAACGTCCTTCATTTACCTGACATTTGTAACCCTTGGTTTTGGATTTGCATTCTATTTATTCTTGGCATTTTGGATACGTATCAAGGACTTGATTTATACCAAAAGAACCTCTGTTTTTGATATTTAAAAGTTATGTATAACCCTTTTATAAAACTCTATAGGTCCAAAATTAGCACAGCAATTATCTTGTTGACACTTCTGCTTTCTACAGGGGTTATAGGTTTTAAGGTCGTGTCTGATTATTCTTGGATTGATGCGTTTTATATGACAGTTATTACCATCACCACGGTAGGATTTGGAGAAGTGGAACCCTTAGATCCCGAAGCCAAAATATTTACTATTTTCTTGATATTAACCAGTGTCATTATTGTTGGATATGCGCTCACAATTATTACAGAATATATAATTTCTAAAAATGTTATTTCCGAACTTAAACATAAGAAGATGCAAAAAAAAATAGATGCACTGTCCAATCATATTGTGATATGTGGATTTGGAAGAAATGGGCAGCAAGCTGCTAAAAAATTAGCAACACACAACCGTTCTTTTGTGGTTGTAGAGTCTAATAAAGAGACCATAGATAAGCATCAAAATGAAGATATTCTATTTGTTTTAGGGAATGCTAATGAAGATGAAGTACTTATAGCTGCTGGGATTGAACGCGCAGAGTGCTTAATTTCTGCCTTACCAAATGATTCTGACAACGTATTTGTAGTGCTGTCTGCACGTCAAATGAACAAAACGGCACGTATTATAAGCCGTGCTTCAAATGAATCTTCTTATAGCAAGCTGAAACTTGCAGGAGCCAACAATGTCATTTTACCTGATAAAATTGGTGGAGACCACATGGCATCCTTAGTCGTAGTCCCAGATTTATTGGAGTTTATAGATAATCTTTCAATCGTTGGGAATAACACTATTAATATTGAGGAAATTGCAGTCGAAAAATTATACGATACATCCAGTATTAAAACAATTCAAGATTTAGAACTACGAAAAAAAACAGGGTGTAGTGTGATAGGCTACAAAGATGAAACAGGACATTATATCATCAATCCTGAAGCCAATCAAAAATTAGCTCCGAACTCTAAAGTGATTATTTTGGGACGTCCTGAGCAAATTCAAAATTTGAATAGTACTTATAATATTGATATTGAATAGCCCTAGTAGTTGTTATAATCTTTAACCTTCTACCAGATTTTAGTAATTCATTTTTTTTCACCATCTTGTTCGCTAATTAACCAAGACCATAAACTTTTTCTATGAAAACATACATTCAAACTATAATAGCTTTGATTTTACCATTTATCTCTTTTGCACAAGAAAAGGGACTTGATCAAAAAATTGACGAAGCATTTCAGCCAGTCGCAGATGCCTTTTTTGATGCTATTTTCTTTCCTATATATAAAGGGGATACAATTACAATCCCATTTGTACTCGTCCTACTAGTAGGTAGTGCCTTGTTTTTTACTATCTATTTTGGATTTCCTAATATTCGGTTTTTTGGAAAAGCAATTAATGTTGTTAGAGGAAAATATGACCATATTGACCATGGTGTAGCCGAAGCAATGTATGGAGATTCTACGCCTGGTGGAGATGCGATAGAAACCATTAGAGATGAAAGTCGAGAAGGAGAAGTCACTCATTTTCAAGCCTTAGCAACGGCAGTTTCTGGAACCGTTGGAAATGGAAACATTGCAGGGGTTGCTTTAGCAATTGCTTTAGGAGGTCCAGGGGCAACTTTTTGGATGATTGTTTGTGGATTATTAGGTATGTCAACAAAGTTTGTAGAATGTACTTTGGGTGTTCAATTTAGAGATATTGGAAAGGACGGTACCGTATACGGAGGTCCTATGTATTATATAAGTAAAGGTTTAAAATCAAGAGGCTTTGCCAAAATAGGTAAAGTGATCGCTGCTATTTTTGCAGTCTTCTGTATTGGAGGCTCTTTTGGTGGAGGTAATGCTGCACAATCCAATCAAGCGACCATTGTTATAAAAGAGTTATTTAATTGGGACAGTACTGCTGCGGGTGCGATCGTTGGGGTTGTATTAGCTGCATTGGTTGGAGTCATTATTATTGGAGGAATCAAACGTATTGCTCAGGTTACTGAAAAAGTAGTGCCATTTATGGCTGTCATGTATGTAGTAGCATGTTTGTATATTATTCTGTCTAACATCACTTTAGTAGATGATGCCATTAGCCTTATTGTTAGAGAAGCATTCAATCCAACCGCTTTTGGTGTTGGATCAGTCATTGGAGTTGTTATTGTAGGATTTCAAAGGGCCGCATTTTCAAATGAAGCTGGAGCAGGTTCTGCTTCTATTGCACATTCAGCTGTTAAAACAAAATATTCAGCATCTGAAGGATTGGTCGCACTTTTAGAACCTTTTATTGATACGGTTGTTATTTGTACAATGACTGCCTTGGTGATTGTTATTTTTAACTTTGGAGGATTCTTTGAATATGGTGGTGATGGTTCAGGCGTTGTTTTTATTGATGGCGTAGCTTATGAAGGTGCAGGAATTACATCGAAAGCTTTTGCACAATACATACCATATTCTAATATTTTCTTAACTATTGCAGTCGTTTTGTTTGCAGTATCCACGATGATTTCATGGTCTTATTACGGTCTACAATCTTGGAAATTTCTATTTGGTAGAGGAAAAGTAGCCGATATGGTCTATAAATTATTATTCTTACTGTTTGTGGTCATTGGAGCTGCAGCGAGTATGGGGTCTATCTGGAAATTCTCTGATGCGATGATTTTCGCCATGATCTTCCCGAACATGGTTGGATTGTTCTTCTTGTTCCCAGTTGTAAAGAAAGAATTAACTAAATATTTGAAAGCTATTAAAAAATAGATATGGTTGCCCCCAAATGAAATTTTACACCTACTTTTCACGCCAACAACGATTTGCTGTCATCGTGTTGATTTTCGTAATTATTTCGTTACAACTATCTTGGACGTCTCTTAACGAAATACGCGCAGATACTTTTGATGTTGCACCTGAAACCTATTTGAAATTTCAAAAAGAGGTGGACAGTTTAGTAGCGGAACAACGGCAAAAATTCGTACCAAAGGTATACCCCTTTAATCCGAATTATATAACGGATTATAAAGGCTACACGCTTGGGATGATTGCTGAAGAAATCAATCGACTGCATGCGTACAGAGCTAAAAATAAATGGGTAAATTCGACCAAAGAATTTCAACGCGTCACCAAAGTATCCGATTCGCTCCTTAAGAGCATAGCTCCTTATTTTAAATTCCCAGATTGGGTGACGAAATCTACACAAAAATCGACCTTCACCGCTGATACTTCCACGAAGTCATTCGTACAAAAAATCGATTTAAACAAAGCAACAGTAAAGCAGCTTCAAAAGGTATACGGTATCGGTGCTTTTTACTCGGAACGGATCGTAAGGTTAAGAGATTCTTTTGAAGGCGGGTTTATCTCGGATATACAATTACAAGGGATTCAAGGATTAGCTCCAGAAGTGATTACTAACATTCTTAAGGAATTCACGGTAAAAACACCAAGGGTCATCGAAAAAAGAGACTTAAACTCCGCCACGATTGAGCAATTAGTAGGTATCCAATATATCGATTATGAACTGGCGTATGAGATCATAGAATTACGAATGTTAAGGGATGGTTATAATGCTATTGAGGAATTAACAAAAGTTAAAGGATTTCCCAAGGAAAAGTTAGAAATTATTAAATTATATTTGTCCTTCAACTAAATTAGACATGGATTTTAATTATTCAGAAGAGCAAAATTTAATTGCCAATGCAGCCAAAGAATTTGCAGAGCAATACATCAGACCGCACATCATGGAATGGGATGAATCTCAGTATTTCCCTGCGGATGTACTGCACAAAGCAGGTGAGATGGGTTTTATGGGTGTTTTTATTCCTGAAAAATATGGAGGTTCTGGATTTGGATACCATGAGTATATTGCCATTATTGAAGAAATATCTAAAGTAGATCCTTCAATAGGATTGTCCATTGCAGCTCATAATTCTCTTTGTACGGGTCATATTTACTATTTTGGTAATGAAACACAGAAACAAAAATGGCTGCCTAAACTAGCCACTGGAGAGTGGATTGGTGCTTGGGGATTAACAGAACACAATACGGGCAGTGATGCAGGGGGAATGAATACAACTGCTGTCAAAGACGGCGATCATTATATTTTAAATGGTTCTAAAAATTTCATCACACATGGCCGTAGCGGTAATGTTGCTGTGGTGATTGCACGAACCGGCAAAAAAGGAGATTCTCATGGAATGTCTGCATTTGTGGTTGAAAAAGGGACACCCGGTTTTGCTTCTGGTAAAAAAGAAGACAAGCTTGGAATGCGTGCCAGTGAAACAGCAGAATTGGTATTTGATAACTGCCGCATCCATAAAGATAATTTATTAGGAGAAGAAGGTGAAGGTTTTGTTCAGTCATTAAAAATTCTTGATGGTGGACGTATTTCTATTGGTGCATTATCCTTAGGGATTTCAAAAGGGGCGTACGAAGCTTCCTTGAAATATGCCAAAGAACGGGTTCAGTTTGGAAAACCCATTGCGAGTTTTCAGGGAATATCATTCAAATTAGCAGACATGGCAACCGAAATAGAAGCCGCAGAGCTGTTGTTACATAAATCTGCTTTTTTGAAAAATAAAGGTGCTAAAGTGACAACTCTAGGTGCCATGGCCAAGATGTTTGCCAGCGAATCTTGTGTCAAAATAGCCAATGATGCTGTTCAAATTCACGGAGGTTATGGGTATACTAAAGACTACCCAGTAGAAAAATTCTACAGAGATTCAAAATTATGTACCATAGGAGAAGGGACCACTGAAATTCAAAAGGTAGTCATCTCAAGAAATATTTTAAAATAACTATTGCAAAACAATAATTAAGTTTATATTTGCACACGAAATCTAAAAGAGGGGAGGTTAAAAGACTATGTTAATAATACCAATAAAAGAAGGAGAAAATATAGACAGAGCGCTAAAACGTTTCAAGCGAAAGTTTGACAAAACGGGAACAAAGCGATCTTTACAAACGCGCAAGCAGTTTATAAAGCCATCTGTGAAACGCAGAGCACAAATTCAAAAAGCTCAGTACATTCAAGGATTAAGAGACGCTGAAAACCTATAAGTTTTCAACATCCATAAAATTCAAAGCACCTTTTCATTAAGGTGCTTTTTTTTGTTTATAACAGTTTTTAGTACAGTAAATGTTAAAAGATTTGGTCAATTCATTTTTTTTATTAATTTTGAGTGAACCCAATCTTATAAAACTATGAACACAAAATCTTTTTTCCTATCCGGTATCGTCGGTACCATTGTTTGTTTCCTTCTTGGATTCCTTTTTTATGGCCTTCTTTTTACAGATATTTATCCAGAAAGTCCTAATGAAAGCATGCTATTCATTTTTCTTGGCTGCTTATTTTACGCGTTTACATTCGCCTTGATTTTTAACCGTTGGGCACATATCAGTACTTTTGATTCAGGTGCCAAGGCAGGGTTCTTAATTGGTCTTCTGTGGTCGCTGAGCATGAATTTCTTCATGTATGCATCTATAGATGTTTTAGCTTCTAATTTCGCAATATCCATAGCTATTGACACAGTGTCTGCTGCCATCATGGGCGGGGTGATTGCTTTAGTCGTAGGTAAGGTAAAATCCTAATTTTTCTAAAACCATTAAAATTTCCCATTAGAAACCTTCCATTTTTAATGGGAATATCCTAATATTTTATGTATCTTGGTATAGTAAATATTATAAGGAATGCGTGTCCATAAATTTATTGATTATCTGCTACTAGAGAAAAAATATTCTCCAAATACAGTTGTAGCATATCAAAAAGATATAGAAGTATTTCAGTTGTTTTTAACCCAAGAGTTTTCTGAATCAGAAGTTTCAAAAGCAAATTACTCACAAATAAGAAGTTGGATTGTTCAACTTGTAGATCGTGCTATTTCCAATAGGACCATCAACCGAAAAATATCTTCTTTAAATAGTTATTATAAATTTTTATTAAAGACAGAATCAATTGAAAGTAATCCATTAGTGAAACATAAAGCGCTTAAGGTGCGTAAAAAAATACAAATACCTTTTTCTGAAACAGAAGTCAATTCCGTATTGAACAGCATTAATACAGATACTTTTGAAGGGGTACGCGATAAACTTATCGTAGAGCTATTCTATTCCACAGGAATGCGTCGCATAGAGTTGGTACAACTCCAACTTGAAGATATTGACTTGTCTCAAGGACTGATAAAGGTCTTAGGAAAGCGCAATAAAGAGCGGTTTATTCCGTTACTTCCTTCAGTGATGAATACGATTGAGATTTATTTATTAGAGCGTTTAAAGCTAGAAACCATTAAAGACCCTTCCACTCTTTTTCTGACCAAAAAAGGAACTAAGGTCTATGAGATGTTTGTCTATAGAATTATTACACGTTATTTTGACAGCGTTTCATCTAAAGTTAAAAAAAGTCCGCACATTCTTAGGCATTCTTTTGCGACCCATTTATTAAACAATGGAGCAGATTTAAATGCTGTAAAGGAACTTTTAGGACATTCGAGTTTGGCAGCGACTCAGGTTTACACCCATAACAGTATAGCAGAGCTCAAAAAAACATATGAAAAATCACACCCTAGGAATTTTTCTAGAAATATAAACTAACCTTAAAAATCACACTATGAAAGTACACACACAATCCGTAAATTTTCATGCCGATCAAAAATTAATTGACTTTATTCAGAAGCGAATGGATAAATTAGATTTATTTTTTGATAAAATAATTAAATCAAATGTTTATTTGAAGGTAGAAAATACTTCAGAAAAAGAAAATAAAATATTTGAAGTTCAACTCTCTATCCCAGGTGATACCATTGTTATAAAGAAGGTTTCTAAGACTTTTGAAGAGGGATTAGATGCTGCAGTACATTCATTAGAAAGACAGTTAAAAAAGCGAAAAGAAAAATTAAGACAATTTTCATGAAAATTTTACAAAAAATGTTTTGAAACAAGAAAAATATATATACATTTGCAGTCCGTTAGAAATAGCGGGCTTT
>Ga0209199_1001420_pt1 | contig 28961 bp, 20 predicted proteins | sample COGITO_mtgs_1105_7_FD_184805 | JGI IMG/M metagenome (GOLD analysis project Ga0209199, IMG submission 184805) | Pelagic marine microbial communities from North Sea - COGITO_mtgs_110523 (SPAdes) (version 2) | ecosystem: Environmental > Aquatic > Marine > Epipelagic ...
CAGAAACCGAACGTGATGAAATTACAGCTGCAGCAGACGGTCTATTGATTTACCAAACCGATGCGACTGCAGGGTTTTATTATTACAATGGAACCGCTTGGACGGCTCTTGCTGGTGCGGGTTCTGGCTCTTGGGATCATGTAGCGATTCAAAACATTAGCTTACAAGATTTTGGATTAACAATGATGGTGGAGCAGCCAAAGGCTTACAGATAGATAATGACGGTTTATTGTATGGAACTGGAGCATCGGCGGGTTTAGAAGAATGGGATGTAGACGAAGATAATGGCCCAGGAGCTTTAAATATACTTGCTGAAAAAAATACAGGAGACAACATTGCTGTACGAATTCTTGGTAATAACCCCGACGATTATTACAGTGGGGGTAAATTAGTTTTTGGTGACTATCTTTCAGGAGAGTACGGACCTTATATTGCAGAATCCTCAGATGAAGATTTAGAAATTGTTTTGCCTGACGGAGAATTGGACATTAATGTGAATGAGGATGTCAACGTTTCTGCAGAAAATTTAAGTGTGACTGCTGTATTAAATATGAATTCCAATCCAATCCAAAATGTAGCAGACCCTACAGACGCGCAAGATGTTGCAACAAAAAACTATGTAGATACTAATGCAAATAGTGATATAGGTTTTGGTACTGAAGGTCAAGTTTTAACCATGGTTGGTGGCGTAGCCACTTGGATAGACCCTTGTGTGAGCAGTATTTATTACGCAGATACTGACAGTGATGGTTATGGCGATAACAGTGTTTTTACTGTAGCTTGTGCTCAACCTGTGGGTTATGCAAGTAATGGTGATGACTGTAACGACTCTGATGCTAATATAAACCCTGTCACTGTATGGTACAAAGATGCTGACAATGATGGCTATGGAGATAGTAGTATTTCTACTACAACTTGTAGTGGACCATCCGGTTATGTAACTAATGCAGATGATTGTAACGATGCTGATGCTGCAATAAACCCAGACACTGTATGGTACCTAGATGCAGATAGTGACGGCTATGGAGATGATTTCACTTCTATCACTGCTTGTGTTCAACCAAATGGCTATGTGACTGTTGGTTTCGATTGTGACGACTCTGATGCTGCAATAAACCCCGGAGCAGTAGATGTCGTAGGAGATGGTATTGACAGTGATTGTGATGGAGATGATGCGCAGCCAACGCCTCCTACTTTACTCTCTGGATATGCAGACGCACATACGTTCACAGATGGTCATTCTGAGAATTATTCAACAGTCAATATTGGGTCAGACGCCCAATCTCAAATATTAGTTGCTAGTACACAAATGACTAAAGTTATTATTTACCCATTAACTACAACAACAGGAGCCACTGTAATTCCTTTTCTTGTGGATGCTGATTATAATGTGATTGTTGTAGGAGAGACCTACACAATTAACACTACCGCAGGTGCAGCTTATGAAATTGTATTTGACTCCACATTATCAGCTAGTGAACCGTTTTATTTTGGAACTTATGAATCCATTGGGACTTCGCATGATAGTAACTACGGAAATGAAAAATACCGATGGCAAAGCGGTACACCTCAATTAAATACCACTATTAGTGGTACTGGTACCAACAGCGCCAGAAGTACTCAAGGGTATGGGTTTTAAATTAAGTTTAAAATAATGTGACGTCCTGAAATAGTGTTACAGAATTAATAATTATAAAGAGCCTTCTAATTTGAGAAGGCTCTTTTTTTTGCATTTATTTGGTAATAACGCTAATATTTTTAACTTTACATAATCTACTTGTTTAATTATAGAGTGTGTAGACTTGGGATCAGTTAGTTAAAGTTTTAACTAATTATAAATATACCTATAGTTAAGCAAAACAAAAAGAGACTGCCCGAAAAGGCAGTCTTTTTTGTTTTAGAAAACTATCAATTTAAAAGAACTCCTCATTTATATGGGGAGTTTTTAGTTATGAATGGTTCATGTATTAACAAAAAAAATCCACTCAAATGAGTGGATTTTCATGTTCTGTGGGCGCAGAGGGATTCGAACCCCCGACCCCCTGGGTGTAAACCAGGTGCTCTGAACCAACTGAGCTATGCGCCCTAATTATTGGATTGCAAATATAGTCTAGTTTTTCAATTCACAAAAGATTTTTAATAAAAAGTTAAATTATTTCCGCCACCACAAAAGTACTGCCACCAACATAGATCAAATCGTCGTGGGAAGCGCTTTGTTTGGCGGCTTTTAAAGCGTCTTTTACAGAGGTGTGAATACTTCCTTCAAAACCATGTTCTGTGAAAATCTGTGCGAGTTGTGACGCCTCTAGCCCTCTAGGAACATTGGGTTTGCAAAAGTAGTACTGTGCCTCCTTTGGAAACAGTTCTAAAAGCGACGGAATGTCTTTATCATTCACCATGCCCAATACTATATGTAAGCGTTGAAATTTCTCGGTTAAGAGCTGTTTAAACACCAAACGTAGCCCTTCCCTATTGTGTGCCGTATCACAAATGATTGTTGGAAAACTGCCCAAAACCTCCCAACGGCCTCGAAGCCCGGTGTTTTCAGTTACTTTTAATAGGCCTTGTTGCACTGCTTTTGTGGGAATTGTAAACGCCCCACTATTTAAGATTTCAATAGTTTGTAGTACCGTCCGTACATTATGAATTTGATAGGCGCCTTTCAGACTTGTGGGTGGTGTAGTTTCTATGCGTTGATCGGCAAAATAAATCGGTGCCTGTTCTTTAGTGGCTTTGGTTCTAAAAACGACTTCGGTTTCTAACTGTGTTTCCCCAATCACGATGGGTGTGTTTGGTTTTATAATGCCTGCCTTCTCCCCTGCAATCGCTTCTAGAGTCGTGCCTAAAAACTGGGTGTGGTCCAAACCTATATTGGTAATCACCGATACTTCCGGATTTAGAATGTTGGTGGAATCCAAGCGTCCACCAAGTCCGACCTCAACCACGGCAATATCAACTTGTTCATCTGCAAAATAGGCAAATGCCATCCCCACCGACATTTCAAAAAATGACAATGAATTCGTTTCAAAAAAGGATTTGTTATGCGCGACAAAATCCACCACAAAATCTTCGCTGATCATTTCTCCATTAATACGGATGCGTTCGCGGTAGTCTTTTAAATGGGGCGATGTATATAAGCCCACTTTATAGCCTGCTTCTTGCAACACCGATGCGAGCATATGCGCTGTGGAGCCTTTGCCGTTGGTGCCGCCGACATGAATGGATTTGAATTTATGTTCTGGATGATTGAGCTGTTTGGCGAGTTTAAGAGTTTGACTTAAATCGGCTTTATAAGCTGATTTCCCCACATTCTGATAGAGTGGTAATTGAGAAAAAAGCCATTGGGTGGTTTCTGAATAATTCATTTATTGACGGACACTAAAATCAACGATGACAAAACCAATTTGTTTGGCAGGGGCTTTGGAATCTGCAGGCCATTTGTGGGTAAGGGCTGTTTTTTTTGCCGCCTCATACAAACAGCTATCTCCAGTTGTTCCTCTTTTTCCAGGGATGGCTTTGACCACATTCCCATTTTGATTGACATGAATTTCAACCACTACTGTGCCTTCTTCGTCACAGTCGGGAATGACTTTTGTTTTGGACGGACGTCCACGACCGTTCAGTCCATAACCTACCCCCCCATTTCCACTGCCGGGAGATCCAAAATAACTGGGTGCATAGGGATCGCCATTCAATTGACCTTTATCGCCTGGAGTATCATCATCGCCTTCAGAACCTGTGTCGGTACCGTCATCTGCGCCGATGCCTCCCATCAGAGCATCTAATTCTTGTTTCTTTTTCGCTTTTATATCGGCTTCTTTTTTGAGACGTTCCGCCTCTGCGTTCGCTTTAGCATCTGCTTTTGCCTTTGCCTCTGCTTGGGCTTTAGCTACAGCTTCTGCTTCATTTTTTGCTTTGGTATCTGCGTCTGCTTTTAGCTTGGCGGTTTCGGCTTCTGCTTTTTTAATGGCAATGGTTTCTAAATCTTCGGCAGTCAGCAACTCTTCTGCTGCGGCTGGCTCACTAGATTCAACGGGCGGTGCTGCTTTTACAGGTTCTACGACCGGTTCAGAAACGGGTGTGGATTGAGACGCCAACGGTTTTTTAGGTTGTATTGCTCCGCTTCCAGTGTCCGTGGTTCCAAAATTGACCGCAACACCATATTCCAAAGGTGGATCCATATAACCAGGTCCCACTATAAATAGGAGTAAGATCAACAACAGCATGATGACGCTTGTCAGTCGTGCGGAATGTTTTTGATGTTTGGTTTTAAAGTAGCCCATCTTAATTTGGGTTTACAGCTAATATGATTTTGAATTTATTCCGATTTGCAATGTCCATCACTTTGACCACATAGTCCACAGGAACGGATTTTTCAGCTCTCAACACAAGGGTTGGAGCGGTTTCTTTTTGAAGTAATTGAAGCAATTCAGCTTCTAAATTTTGAACCTCAACTTTGCTCTGATCGATATAAAAGGACAAATCTTTTTTGATACTGACGGCAATCGATTTTTTATTTTCTGTTTTTCCACTGGCTGTTGGCAGTAATATATCAATGGCATTGGTGGTGACCAATGTAGATGCTATCATGAAGAAAATCAACAATAGAAACACAATATCCGTCATGGACGACATATTAAACTCTGGAGATATTTTATTTCGACCTCTAATATTCATATTAAATAGGTTCGTTGAGTAGATCTAAAAACTCTACCGAATTGGCTTCCATTTGATAGACCACTTTGTTGGTACGTCCGACAATATGATTAAACGCAATGTAGGCGACTATCCCAACGACTAAACCGGCGACTGTAGTGGTCATGGCGGTATAAAGCCCATCGGCCAAAAGTTTAATATCAATTTGACCGCCGGAGTTGGCAATTTCAAAAATGGATAGAATCATTCCAATCACAGTTCCTAAAAACCCAATCATGGGGGCTGCTCCTGAAATCGTAGCAAGGATACTTACATTTTTTTCTAAGCTATAGACTTCTAGTCTCCCTGCATTTTCAATAGCTGAATTGATATCTGCGAGTGGGCGTCCAATTCGAGAAATGCCTTTATCAATCAATCGTGATACGGGCGAATTGACTTGTGCGCAGACTGCCTTAGCGGCGTCAATTTTGCCGTTAACGACGTGGTCTTTGATTTGATTCATAAAGTTTGGATCAACTTTAGAAGCCGCTTTTATGGTGAACAGGCGTTCAAAATAAATATATAAAGCAACGACTAGCAAGACTGTTAGCAAGGCTATAATGAGCTGTCCTGCTAAGCCTCCACTTTTAATGAGCTCGACAATGGATAGTGTTTTTTCGACAGATTCTGCATCTAGTTGGATAGCAATTTCATTTTGAATACTGGTAGTGATCATAAATGTTTAAGTATTACTTTGAATTTTAAAACGTTGAAATCTGAAATAAAGTATTTTTAAAAAAGGGTTCTTGTAAAGAAAAACACAATGGCTCCTGCTAAAAACCCTATTAAGGCCAACCAAGATATTTTTTTTAAGTACCAGAAAAAATTAATTTTCTCCATGCCCATGGCCACAACGCCAGCTGCCGACCCAATGATGAGCATGCTTCCTCCCGTTCCTGCGGAATAGGCTATAAAGTGCCAAAGTTGGTCGTCCAAGGGTTGAGAAAACATTCCTAAAGAGGCTGCTACCAACGGAACGTTATCAATCACCGCAGAGCCTACACCTAATAGCAATACGACTAAATCGGAAATCCCAGCTACATCAATTTCGGTTCCTAAGGTGGGTGTTGACTCTTTAAGCCAATCTGCAAAACCAAATAAAACTCCTAAAGATTCCAAAGCGGCAACCGCCATTAAAATCCCTAAAAAGAATAAGATACTTGGCAGTTCTATTTTTGACAGAGACTGATGCACAGGGCTTACGTGTACATGTCCCTCTACTTCCTCTTTATCTAATCCTTTCATACTAAATTTTGAAGAACTGTATATTTCTGCAAATATGGCGACGACTCCTAGCGACAGCATCATACCAACATAAGGAGGCAAATGGGTTGCCATTTTAAAAATAGGCACAAAAACAATGGCAGCCAATCCTAAATAAAGCATGGTACCACTGAAACGCCCTGAAGGTTCTGAAGCACTTGTGTCCATTTCTAAAGAGCCTTTAAAAACAGACAGTCGAGAGGCGATGAAGGTTGGTACGACCATACACACAATGGAAGGCAAGAGTAAGTACCCAAATAAATGTCCTGTACTTACTTTGTTAGCAATCCATAACATGGTGGTGGTGACATCTCCAATTGGAGAGAAAGCCCCGCCGGCATTGGCGGCAATGACAATGAGTCCTGCAAACCAAAGACGCATTTTTCGGTCGTGTATTATTTTTTGAAGTAATGAAATTAAGACAATTGTCGCTGTTAAGTTGTCAATAATAGCAGATAGCACAAACGCTAGCACCGCAAAAATCCATAGTAACTTAGATTTCTTTTTAGTCTTAATAAAGTTTTTGATGGTCGAAAACCCATTGAAGTAGGCAATGATTTCTACGATGGTCATCGCACCAATTAAAAACACAAGAATCTCAGCAGTTTTCCCTAGATGGTGTAACAAGGTTTCTTCAAGAATATGCATTTTTTCGGTATGGTCAAACACTTCAAAGTTGCTAAGAAGGGCATGTTTACCCGAATCAAACCAGGTTGTGAAATCATCAATCCCAAAAGAAATGAGCGCCCAACTAACAGCCATCATGACCAAGGCTGGAATTAATTTGTCAATTTTTAAACTGTGTTCGAGGGTAATGGCTAAATATCCAAACACAAATACACTAATAATAACTGCTTCCATAAATAAGTTGTTCAAGGTTTAGGCACAGTCTTCATTTGTAAAAACTGAGTAACAAATATAAAAAACTAAACAAGCTTTTTATAGGTTTAAAGGGTTTTTTCGGGGAAATAAATATAACCACTGCTATGGTCGTGTATAGCCCCCGTTACCGACTGAAGACAATTCGGTTCTTTTCTTAATCTCAGAACGCCTAAAAAACCAAATACCAAAGCTTCTTTAAATTCGATTGTTAGAGGATGCGTCGGCTGTAAAACATGCCCACATAAATCCAAAATACGTTGCATTAGAAACGTATTAAACACACCACCGCCCGTTATCAATCCCTTCTGTAATTGTTGCGTTTTCAAAATAACTGAAAGCTGTACCGCACAGTGTTCGACCACGGTTCTTAAAACCGTTGACACTTCTAAATCGTAGGTATCTATAAGTGGAAATATCTCGCTTTGCACCCACTCCAGTCCCAATGATTTTGGAGGTTGCCGTTTGTAAAATTCTAATGCGTTCAGTGCTTCTAATAAGGGTTTACAAACCGTTCCTTTGCCTGCTATCTGACCTTCAGAATCGTATGCCTTTCCCAAAGGGACTACGTAATGATTGAGCACTATATTGACGGGGCAGATGTCGAAGGCAATGCGTTTGTTATTTTGCTCAAAAGAAATATTAGCAAAACCTCCTAAATTAAGACAATAGTCATACTCCGGAAATAAGAGCGCATCTCCAATAGGGACTAAAGGAGCACCTTGCCCGCCCAAGGCCACGTCTTGCGTTCTGAAATCACAGACCACAGTCTGGTTCAGATAAGTTGCCAACACAGGTGAATTTCCGATTTGAAGGGTCTTCCCAAGTATAGGTTGATGGAAAACGGTGTGCCCATGGCTGCAAACAGCATCTATGGTTCTGATCTTATGTGCCTCCATAAAAGATTGAATCACGTTGGCTAAAAACTGGGTGTACTCTGCATTTAAATTTTCTAATTCTTTTGAGTTTAAATTGATGGCTGTTCTTAAACGCTCTTTCCATTTTTCAGAATATTCATACGTTTCAGCAGCAGTAATTTGAAATTGCCAAGAGGATCCAAATTCAAAGCTCGATAGACATAAATCGATCCCATCTAGCGAAGTTCCCGACATGACTCCTATGACATGGTATTTTGACTTTTTATTTAACTTTGAATTGGCCATACTTAATATTTATGCTTATTTACTATGCATGCATAGTAAATTTTTATATATTTGAATCACAAATACATTTATTATGAATTTTTCTTTATCTGAAGAACACCTTATGGTTCGCGAAGCAGCCCGTGATTTTGCACAAACTGAATTACGTCCCGGCGTTATCAAACGCGATGCACTCCAAGAATTTCCCGACAATTTAGTAAAAAAAATGGGAGCACTTGGCTTTATGGGTATCATGGTGGATCCAAAATATGGAGGAAGCGGTATGGATACCATTTCGTATGTATTGATTATGGAAGAACTTTCGAAAGTTGATGCGTCGGCATCAGTGATTATATCGGTCAATAATTCATTGGTTTGCTACGGAATTGAAGCCTATGGCTCCGAAGCCCAGAAAGAAAAATACCTCCCAAAATTAGCAACTGGCGAACATGTAGGCGCCTTTTGTTTGAGTGAACCCGAAGCTGGCAGTGATGCCACTTCCCAACAAACGACGGCGATTGACCAAGGCGATCACTATATAATTAATGGTACTAAAAACTGGATTACCAACGGCGGACGTGCCGATGTGTATATTGTCATTGCGCAAACGGATCGCAGCAAAGGGTCAAAAGGAATTAATACCTTTATCGTGGAAAAAGGGACGGCTGGTTTTGAAATTGGCCCTAAAGAAGATAAACTAGGCATTCGCGGTAGCGACACGCATACCTTACAATTTAACGATGTAAAAGTGCCTAAAGAAAACCGTATTGGAGCGGATGGATTTGGGTTTAAATTTGCCATGAAAACACTCTCTGGCGGCAGGATTGGTATTGCGGCGCAAGCCTTAGGGATTGCTTCTGGGGCTTATGAATTGGCGCTGGCGTATTCCAAACAGCGCAAGGCTTTTGGAACGGAAATTTGTAACCACCAAGCAATAGCTTTTAAGTTGGCGGATATGGCTACGGATATTGAGGCAGCACGCCACATGGTGATGAAAGCAGCGTGGGATAAAGACCAGAAAGTTTCATACGATACATCTAGTGCGATGGCAAAACTATTTGCATCTAGAATAGCCATGGAACATACAATAGAAGCGGTGCAGATTCACGGTGGAAACGGGTTTGTAAAAGACTACCACGTAGAACGTTTGATGCGCGATGCCAAGATTACACAGATTTATGAAGGGACATCCGAAATTCAAAAAATGGTGATTTCGAGAGCGGTGCTTAAAGATTAGTTTTATTATTATCGAAGGCTAATTAATTTCATTCCCTTTTTTTTATTATATTTATTCTCGAATTGAAACCCCAAACGTTTTTCTTCACAACCAATTATACGCAAGTAAGCTTAAATTACCCTTTTTAGAAGGGCTTTAGTCGTTGCACTGATTTCTAAAGCTATTTCAATGAGTTTCATTTTAAAAAAATGGGACTCATTGTGGCGAAGCCGTGAACGGTTAGGAGGGAAACACTACGTGACAATTTGGGAATTAGTGCGGAACAAGACACTAGTTAGGCATTCATTAAAACAAACAAGAATATAAATGACATTATTTAGGATAGAAAAATCATTAGAATACATAAGAGAAAAATCTTTCCGACTCGAAAAAGAGATTCAAGAATTGACAGAATATAATCTAAAGACAATTCTCGGTCTTGATTTTGTGAAATCCGAATTTGTTCTGAATAACTTCCGAATTGACACTCTTGCGTTTGACAAAGAAGCTAATGCCTTTGTTATTATTGAGTATAAACGAAATAAAAACTTTAGCGTAATTGACCAAGGATATGCTTACTTATCGGTAATGCTAAATAACAAAGCAGATTTCATTTTAGAATTTAATGAAAACCTTGACAAAACACTCAAACGGAATGATGTAGATTGGTCACAATCGAGAGTTTTATTTATTTCACCAGCTTTTACAAATTATCAACGTGAGGCAATAAATTTCAAGGACTTACCAATTGAACTTTGGGAGGTGAAAAGATTTGAAAACAATACTGTTTCTTATGAACAAATACAAAAAGCCGGAGCACGAGAAAGTATAAAAACAATTTCTAAAACTGACCGTACAATTGACAATGTTGCTAAAGAAATAAAAGTATATTCCGAACAGGAACATTTAGAAAACGTAAACGAAGAAATCAAGGAATTATACGAGAAATTGAAAAACGCAATTCTAAATTTTGAAAATATAGAAATTAAGCCAAAAAAGAAATATATCGCTTTTGTTTCAGGCAAAAATGTAGTTGATATTCATCCACAAAGGAAAGGCTTGAAAATTTGGATTAATATGACAATTGGAGAACTTGACGACCCGAAGAAAATTACCCGAGATGTTTCTTCAATAGGACATTGGGGAAATGGAGATTATGAGTTACAAATAAGTTCAGATGAAAATTTAGAATATCTTATGAGTTTAATTAAACAGTCTATTAAGAAAAATAAAAAATAACAGTAGCAAGCTCAGCAAAGTTTAAATTCATTGAATCTTCGATTTCCTGACTTAGTGGAATAAAAAATTATTTATCAAGTTCTATTAATCATGAGTAACCTCAACAAACATATAATCAAAGAATTAAAGGACACCATCCTTAAGAGTCGGTATCGTGCTGCAAAATCGGTAAACAAAGCACTTGTCGATTTGTATTTTAACATAGGAAATAAGATTAGTACCAACACCAAAGCAATGGCTTGGGGAAGCAAAGTCTTAGAACAAATAGCTACAGAACTACAAAATGAACTGCCTGGACTCAAGGGGTTTTCGGCTACCAACCTAAAAAGAATGGAAGCCTTTTATGATTTTTGGAGTCATGATCCCTCCATAAATCAAATTAGTCCGACAGTGTCGGACGAAATTCAAATTACTGATAATCATGTTAATACAATTCGTCCGACAATGTCGGACGAATTTAAAAAACACTTTTATTCTGTTAGTTTTTCACATCACTACCTCATTGCATCTAAATCAAAATCAATTGAAGAGGCTCGTTTTTACATTAAAAAAATAAGTATTTATTTTTGGTCCTACCGAAACTTACAAAACCACTTTAAAAACAGGCTCTTTGAAAAAGAAGGGACTTTGTTCAATAACTTTGACACTGCTTTAGATACTGAAATAAGCAATAAAGCAATTCAAAGTTTTAAAGACGAATATCTACTTGATTTTATAAATATTGAAGATCCCGATGAGGAAAATGAACGTTTAATTGAAAGTGAGATTGTTCGTAATCTCAAAAAATTTATGCTAAACTTAGGTAATGATTTTGCATTTATAGGGAATCAACATAGAGTCATTGTAGCAGAAAAAGAATATTTTATTGATTTACTTTTTTATAACAGAAAACTACAAGCCTTAGTCGCATTTGAACTCAAAAAAGGAGAATTTAAGCCTGAATACCTTGGGAAAATGAACTTCTATCTTTCTGCATTAGATGATTTAGTAAAACAGGCGCACGAAAAACCTTCTATTGGAATTATACTTTGTAAAGAAAAAAACAACAAAATTGTGGAATATAGTTTTAGAAGTTTCAATAAAGCAATGGGCGTGGCCACTTACAAAACAAGTATCGATTTACCTGAGCATCTGAAAAATGATTTACCAGATGTCGAAACACTTAAAAAATTAATGGGTTAATGAAAAAAGACCAAAAAGAAGAATGAACTACTTGACTCAAAGTCGAGAAGCTATGCAGCTGTTTTATAGTCATATTATGTTTATTACTGGCGGAATTGTCATAGCTTTGGTGATAAATAATTCAAGTCTAAAATAAACAATCGTAAAAATTTAAACCCCCAAGAACCTTTAAAATGAACGAAAGAAGAACAACAAATATCTTATTATTAATAATTGCTATGCCAGTGGTTTTTTATGTGTTAAAACTATTGTCATTTATATTTATTCCACTTGTTTTTTCAATGTTTGTAGCATTGCTTTTTTGGCCTTTAGTCCGTTGGTTACGAAAGAAAAAAACGCCTAAAACAATTAGCATTTTAATCGTTATCCTAATTATTAGCGTATTTATTAAGATGACCGTTGAAGTCATTCAACTCTCCAGCCAAGAAATTTTAGCCTCCGAAAATTTGATTGAAAAGGCCGAATCAAAACTAGAACACTTAATCCTTCCATTAGAAAATTATTTTGGGATTGAACGCATCGAAGGCAAAAGCATTATTCTACATTATATTCAGGAACTCGATTTAAGTAAAACATTTGGCAACACAATTGATTTAATAGGCAACACAACAACCATGACTTTGATGACTTTTTTCTTTGCAATATTATTGCTCTCAGAATCATTGAACATTCAAAAAATATTACACAATCTTTTGATTCGTCAGCAATTTACATCTGTAAAAGTTTTCGTCCGCATTGAAAAAGATTTAATTACGTTTATAAAAGTCAAGTTTGTCATCAGTTTATTTACAGGCTTAGGTTTTACATTAGCTTGTTATTTCTTTGATGTGAGTTTTCCCATTTTTTGGGGATTATTTGCCTTTGTAATTAATTTTGTTCAAATGATAGGATCAGTAATTTCAGTGTTATGCTTATCCTTATTTGCTTTTATAGAATTAGACCCCACAGGCATCTTACTGTTTTTTATACTTACAATAACGCTTGTTCAGCTCATAATGGGTGGGGTTTTAGAACCCATTTTTATGGGTAAATCGTTTTCAATTAATGTGGTCACCATTTTAGTAATGCTCATGTTTTGGGGATTTCTTTGGGGCGTTCCCGGAATGATTCTTTGTATCCCAATTACTGTATTTATGAAAATACTACTAGAACAATTTCCGAAAACTAAGATAATCGCAAATTTAATGAACGGCCGGACTCATACCGTTTAAGGGTAAATAGTTAGGGGAAATCGTCAGCAACCTTAGAGAGGTAAATACTGAAATTCCATTTAAAAATAAACACCCTCAATAGAAAAACCAATGTACAGTTTGCCACAACACAAAGAACATGACCAACAGCTTATTAAAGAATTTATAGCAACGTATCCTTTTGCTTTTTTAACAGGATGCGACTCCGAAAACAGACCAATTGCAACGCAGGTACCTCTATTTATTGAAGAGATTAAAGGCAAAAAAGTACTTCGTGGACACCTCATGAAAAACACAGACCATCATAAAGCCTTTTTGCATAATGAAAATATACTGGCTGTTTTCACAGGAAAGCACTCCTATGTAAGTGGATCTTGGTATAGCAATCCACATTCAGCATCAACTTGGAATTATATGAGTGTTCATATAAAAGGTCTCGTCCGGTTTTTAAAAGAGGATGCCTTAGAAGAAGTGCTCAGAATGACCAGTCTGCACTTCGAAGATCAAAACAAACAGTCACCAACTGTTTTTGATAACTTACCAACGGAGTATAAACAAAGTGCCATGAAGTTCATCACTGCTTTTGAAATTGAAATAACAGACATTGAAACTGTTTTCAAACTGAGTCAAAACAAAGATGCAAAAAGCTACCATAATATTATTAAAAAACTTAAAGCACAAAATGAAGATGGCCGCGTGATTGCCGTTGAGATGGAAAAAAGAGTAAAAAAATTATTTCCTGACTCTTAATTCTTGAAAAACTATTGTGAATTGGTTGTCACACACGAGTTCTGAAAAATAAATATATACACATGAAAAACAAAATTCTTAAAATAACACCCCTATTAGGTCTTGTGCTATTTATGTCTTGTTTACAAAACAACAAGACTGTTGAAAACAATAAGGTGGAAAAAACGGTAGAAAACGAGAACACAGTAAAGCAAGAACCTCACAATTATGGTGGCTGGTACTGCCCTGATAATCTAAATGGATTTCCGGCAGTAGACCTTCCCAATTGGAAAAATGTAACTGTTGTAAATGGACGCCTCCCAACAAAGGAAGAAACTCAAAATGGGATGTCATTAATTTTTGTTGACACTAAAAAATATCCAGAGGCTCAACCATTGGATTTAAAGATGCCTAAACTGGCGCGTTTCTATAATGAACATTCAAAAAAAGAAGAACTTATAATCGTAATTCAAGCAGTGAAAATCGGAAAAGATTCTGTTATAGGTTTTAGGTATTTAAATGGAGGCAATGGAAGTGCGCGCTTAAATGAAGTCCGATTTCTTTCAGAAAATGAGGCTGAATCCTTATCTCCTTCCCGCTTTGTAACCCAATCTATCCAAATAAATGCCCCACAGAATGTGATTTGGGACGTACTGACAAAACCCACGTATTACAAAACCCTTCAAACTGTTTTTGATTCGGAAGGCGCACTTCTGGAAGGTTCAGACATGGCTTCAAAAGTTAATTTTAGATTCCTAAATGGAGGGGTTATTACTTCAGAGTTTGCAGCCAATCTATATGGCAATCATTACATTCAAATTGATTCTGAATTGGATGATTCTCAATATGTTGAAAAATTTCTTCTTTTAGACAATGAACAAACAAAAACCACAGAATTAAAAATCGTATGTGGTCCTTATTCTAATGATGACTTTGAAACTCAAAAAGACATATTATATAGATGGGCGCAAAAAGTGAAAGAAATGAGTGAGAAAAAATAATATTTCAATCGTTAAAAACGATCACTGATAATCTATTAGAAATAATTACGTAATTTAGAGCGCTATCAAAAGTTAGACGAAATTATGAAATTAAACTTATTGTCTTGTGATGCTCCGAGACCAGATAAAAGAGCCATTGCCAAATGTATTATAGAAATTTCATCTGGTATGGCAGGTTCCTTAGCGAATGAACTTACGGACATACTCTTAGAAGGAGATGCTGTCGATATTGAAGTCGACGATAAAAATTCTGGCTCTGCTCTAAGAGCTTTGCGAAAACTAAGTATTGACTACGAAATTATAGAATAAGTAATTTTATTCATTGCTTTCCATAAACTACTCGAAATCAATAAATTACACATTTCGCTATGAGTGCGTTTTGGCTGTTATTTAAAATAAAAAACGTTATCACAAAACTCTAGAAAAAAAACAAGCCCCATTGCTACTCCAGCTTTGGGGCTTTTTGTATTCTAGAAATTATGAAGCGTTCGTCTAGAAATTTCAACGGATTACGAAAGCCTCCCTTCACAAATTAAAAATATAGAGGCAGCGACACAAAACCTCTGAGAACCCTTTCAAAAATAAATCAGATTGATGTATCTTGCTCCTCTATTTGAAGTTGAAAATTATGGAAGACAATAAAATGCTAAACTATATAAAAGAAGTCTTAAAAAACCTACCTACAGACTGGTTGAATTTAACCACCCATCGGTTGGATATTTACGATGAAACAGTTGCTAAAACTCAGTTTTTAGAGCAATTTGAAACTCTATTTAAAACTCATAATTCTGACGCATCGGCACTCCAAGCCTTGCCCACCGCTTACGACTACATTCGTTTAGGGCATCCTTTGTCCTGTGTATTGGAATGGGCCCTAGCCAATCTGAATCAACTCAACCCAGAAAACGTCATTAGTTTTTCATCACAGACCGTTCCTGCTTTGGCGATTTTAAGAACCAATTTATTGAACGGTAAAAACACCCAAATTGTTTATACAGGGGAAGTACCAGTCGCTTTTGATGCTGAAACCTTAAAGCGCGTATATGGCTATAAATTTGAATTAAAGCAGGTTAAAAATGCCGCAGCCATCCCTGAATTTGACGGCAGCACTGTTTTTATCTCAAAACAAAAAAAACTTTGGAAAGTTGAGCATTCTCCAAACATCGATTTTTACCTCCAAACCAGTCCAGACCTTGGAAGTGTACTACTCGTAAATGGGAAGCAAAATGAAGGCTATATTTCCGACATTCAGCATGTGCGACGAAGAGAAACCATTGCTATGACGCCTGTCAATTGCCTTGTTGCATTAAAAATACTGACAGAAATATCGGTAATTGAAAATACCACGGGCAATCTAGAAACCAACAAAGCGCAGGTTTTAGAAAACATTACAGCCATTACCCACAGTCCTACAAAACCCCTCGTGGGCTCTAGTGGACTTTCGGTTCAATATGCGATTATGATGGGGCTCATTCACGATGCTCAAGAAAAGCATCCCAAAAAAGCCATCAAATTTATTGTGCCTCCCAACTGTTATGGTGGCACCAATGACCAAGCACGACGTGTGGCGGCTTGTATTGAAAATGTGGAAGTGGTGGATTTACCTGTTGATGGAGACAACGAAATGGTGCAAAGTATTGAGCTCATTTTAGCTAACATTGCTGCCGAAGACGCCATTCCTTACATCATTGCAGAAATCCCAACCAACCCAAGAGTGGAAGTGCCTGATTTGATACAATTAAAAAATGCATTAAGTGCCGTCCGAAAAACACAGACGGGTGAAATTGCAATAGATCCCGTGTTTATTTTAGACCAGACCTTTTGTCCAAACGTTCTCTTTTTAGGAGAAGGCGAGATACTCTCTTCGGTTCGAACAATTTCCTATGTCAGTGGATCCAAATTCCCAAGTGGTGGACAGTGTACAGCTGGTTACTGCGTTGGTAATAAAAAATCCGAAGCCTTGATGGACAAGATTGAGTTGCACCTCCAACTTTGCGATAACGAGGCGACAACGCTTCAATATGAAATCTTGGCCACCCAATTGCCGTCCATGAATCAACGCATTCAGGACGCTTATCAAAACACGCGAGAGTTTGTCAACTTCATTAAGGAAACTTTGCCAAGTGCAAAGCTAAATTTTGTATCTGAAGATTTGGCAGATCAAGGCTTTACCCCTTCTGTATTTTCTTTAGACCTCCCCACCAAAGGGACTACTGATCAAGAAAGAGAAACGAACAAGAGAGCCTTAAATCTTAGATTAATTAATTTAATGATTAGCAAAATCCCCAACGAAAGTAAATTTTGTGTGAGTTATGGACAGTTACAGGGTTGCTATTGGACCATTCCCGCCACCTCTACTCAAGGTACTACCAAGGAAGGTGACAAAGATTATATTGTGCGTGCTTCACTCTCTCCTAAGATGGATTTAGAATTACATAAAAAAGTGTTTTTAGAGTTTGTGGGAGACATTTAACGTTACGTCATTTTTAAAAAACAAAAAACCCACAGGTATAAATGTTATAAATCCCAAAACCTTCAAAACCAACCAGTCGAACCTGCTGACCAGCTAAAGGAGGGGAATTCCGGTGATGCTGTGTTGGGCATAAATATTCGCTGACAAAGCGCTTAAAATAAACACAATGAACACGTTTGCTGTTTTCATAATTATTTTATTGTGTAAAATCTTACCACCCATCTCAAGAAGGCGGGATGGTAAGATTTAATTGTCGGAAGTGACCAAAGTGTCAAAAGTAATTCTTACAATTTTTTGATGCAACGCACAGCGCAGGCATTTGCTCGGCGCCATGTGTTAATAACAGCAAGACTTTCGCTGAACACAAAGCGTTCCGAATTGGTAGCGTTAATTGTACTGCTCCAATAGACTCCCCATGTACCGGCAGTGCTAATCGAACTGTCATGCTCGATGCGGCTGCCCGTCATAGGTAATTTGAGTGTAGAGGCGAATGCTCCTGCTTCGTTTTCGCTCGCCCAAGTCTCTCTCTCAGCAACCCATTCGGCCTCTGTAGGTAAACGGTATTCATTCGGGCATGGGTTGTTTACCCCACCATCCGTACCCTGCCAGAGGTCGGTATTTTGGGGGCTGCGCCAATCATAAGGATCAACTTGGATGTATATGAAGTCGCCGTGCCCGGGAGTGTTGGTAGTGCTTGATATAGAAGTTGTGCCGGAATTTCGTTTTTCATGTCCATCAGTTCCACGCCCCCATTGGTATAAATCGCCATAAGAAGCGACATCGGTACCACTTGTAGCTACTTGGCTTGCTCCTAAGTTACGATCCATCCATATTCTACCCGTAAGGCTCGTTACTGTTGGTAGTGGTGGCGTGCCACCTGTCCAAGTAGGTACACCAGCTATCATTTGTAAAGTAGCTCCCTCATTTAGGCTCGTATTTACCAATACCCATGCACTCCCATTCCAATAATTCATTTCGCCAGTTGCTGTCCCTGTGGGCATACCTACTTTAGAAGTATTCGCATCAATTGCGTCTGATTGATCTGTGGTGATACCTACTTTAATAGTGTTCGCTTCAATTGCTTCTGATTGATCTGTAGTAATACCTACTTTAATAGTGTTCGCTTCAATTGCCGTATTATGAGCAGTTTGTTCCGCTGCAAGCGTAGAAAATGAACTTGTAGCCGATGAACTTACAGCCCGAACTGCACGCACCCTGATATGTACGAGGTCCTTACTGCCGCCGCCCTGACCACCATTATTCCAGAAATTTTGCACCCAAACGAGGTTTATACCCCTCTCCGAAGAAGTCCAATAGTAATTCCCGCCAATGCCAGTGCCTCCATTTGCTATTGCTGTGGTGTATATCTCTCCTCTTTTTAAGTACACTTGCATTAACTCATCTTTAGACGGTAAAAACCAATCACTAAAACCTCCACCATCATGAGCTCTTGCGATACCTGCTGCATAATCGGTTGCTGTTGAGCCTTGGGCAGTTATTATAGCAGTTGTATTGGTTGCTCCTGTACCTATTTCAGTACCTGTTGCTCCTGTTTCTATAGCTTCGCCAATATACCATTGTATTCCCGTACTACTTTGGTCTTGTAAGGAACATACCATACCTTGGGTGTCATCTGCTGGGTCTACCCAAAACACAACACCGCCATCTCTAAATTCACCTATAAATAGTGCTGCTGCTGGTGCACCATTAATTGTAGCTTCTAAGGCGGGAATAGAAGCTGTCGCACTTGAATTCGCTTCAATTGCATCTAATTGATCTGTAGTGATACCTACTTTAATAGTGTTCGTTTCAATTGCTTCTAATTGATCTGTGGTGATACCTACTTTAATAGTGTTCGCTTCAATTGCGTCTGATTGATCTGTAGTGATACCTACTTTAATAGTGTTCGTTTCAATTGCTTCTGATTGATCTGTGGTGATACCTACTTTAATAGTGTTCGTTTCAATTGCTTCTGATTGATCTGTGGTGATACCTACTTTAATAGTGTTCGTCTCAATTGCGTCTGATTGATCTGTGGTGATACCTACTTTAATAGTGTTCGTTTCAATTGCTTCTGATTGATCTGTGGTGATACCTACTTTAATAGTGTTCGTTTCAATTGCTTCTGATTGATCTGTAGTGATACCTACTTTAATAGTGTTCGTTTCAATTGCATCTGATTGATCTGTAGTGATGCCATTATCTGCATTGGTCGCTTGCAACGCATAAGGGACACTTAGCAATTCGCTTGTCCCTGTAATCGTGTAATTTGTTCCGCCCGTTGGGTCAGTTTCTGTTTTTATAAAGTGGAGGTTTGAAGCCCAGTCGATCTCTGAGAAATTATCAGTCGTAGTTCCTGTGCCGATTTCTAAGGTCACTAATCCATTGGCATTTGTAGTGATGGTTTGCGTCTCTACATAAACGGGGCTACCATCACTACTACCTTCTAATATACTGATTTGTATGCCTACTATTTGCTCTGCAACTAAAGCCTCATCAGCTCTTACGATGGCTTGGTAGCTCATCTTTTCTGGCGATTGCGCAAAAGTGGTCGCTGTAAGTAATATAGCGGCTACTAGTGTGTATAATTTTTTCATAGTCAGTTGGTTAGTTTTTAATGATCTTAAATATTTTTAATTCGGTTTGATTGGTCGTTACTTTTAATAGATAAACTGCCGATTCTAAATGTTGCAGCGCTATTTGTGTTTTTGGCTGGTCTAGAATCCCTTGACCAACTTGTTTGCCTTGAATATCATACAACTGATAACTTAAGCCTGTAAGACGTGCATCCGTAATCGATAAAACAATATAATTTTGGGTTGGGTTCGGATAGAGCACTGCCGATAGGCTGACGCTTTTAAGCTCTGCATTGGTCAGTGTAACAAGTTCAATAGGCTGTTGCACACCTTCTGACACCGAGCCATTCTCATTGCTATAAGTACTGTAAACAATTTGGCCAATACTGTAACTTGAAGAACCACCACTCCCTGTAGCATCACCACCTGAAACTACTAGAGCATTTTGACTGTACATAAGTTGGGAAGTACACAAAAAAATAGCGACAGCTAAAGCTGAACGAACACCAGTTTGGCGACGTGCTGTTATAAAGTTCATTTGGTTAGTTTTACACAATATTACGATAAAATAGAACACTAATCACTTTTATATTTAAAGTTATTTTAGCTGATAGATCAAATAAAAAGATAAACATGAGTTGCTATTAGATTTTATGGAAACTTACCGGCTTCGTTCGTGTATACCTTGATTTAATACTTTAGTTTTGCAATCAAAACTTAGTTATTTAAGCGTGATCATTTTTTTAAAAAAATATGAAATTCTTTACAATATTAGCCATTATTTTATCGGTCTTTACCAGTAATTCACAAACGATCCTTAACGAGATCAATGAAGCCTCTTTCAGTAATTATGCAGAGACTTATAATTACACCTATTGGGATGATAGTTGGAAATCGAGCATCTCCCACAACAGACGTTTTTCGAACCAAACAAACGACTATGCTTTAAACATTGATTTTACTGATTTATCCATACAAAGCCTCTTAATTACGGATGCAACCAACAACGCTTCACTTGGATTTCATGCATTAAACAGCCATATTTTTACGAATAACTACAGCGGAAACATTGATTATTCCATACTTCAAAATGGAACTGCCACCTATGAAAAAGCAAACAACCCTACGAATACTGGCAACAAGGATAGTCAAATGGCGGAGTACGGTGTGTGGTGCAACAGGCGATTTGTAAGTGGTAATTTGACCAATTCAGCCCCAATAGAACCCTATTTTACAGGGATAGAATTCACCAATTGGCACAACCGTTTGAAAATGACGTTTCACATCAGACCAACCACCACAATCGTGAATGGTCAATTAAAATTAGCTGTGGAAATTCCTGCTGAATATTTAAACTATTATAATAGTACTGAGCTGCATGCATTTGGAACAAACACAAACAAGGGCTTTGTGATAAAAAAAGGGGGCTCTGCAGAAAGCATTAGCATCGCAGGAAATACCGTTACTGTATTGACCACTGCTCAAAACTTAGTCGCTGATGAATCTTATGAAGTCAGTATCCTGTTTCATGCCGTTAATGAAAACCTGTCAACCACCTACACAGCCGCATTTGATTCTGAATCTGAAATTACCATAACTGCCAATCAAACGGCACCTGCTGTTTCAGACCTCTCAAATAAGGTGAGTTATTCAGAAAATGAAGGGCTCCATATTATAGACATTCCCCGCTATTGGATGGGACAATACAATTGTGACTTAGTGGATGAAATACAAGCAATTGACATTTCGATGACCAATTCTGAAGCGGAAGCCAAAAGCGTGCGACTGTGCATTCGGCAAGTTCCAAATATTAACGTCACTGGATTTAATTCCGTGATTTGTAATGCGAATGGCGATCCTGCGGGACTGCCGCTTCAAGTCTCAAAAAACTGGCATCCTGGTGTCGTTCAACTATATTCAGGAAGATGGATCAAAGAATATACGGAGTTTATAATTCCTGCAAATACCACTTTAAATTTTCAATACAAACGAACGGGCGCAAAATGGGGCGAAACCTATTCGGCCTCATCACATCAATTATCGGTGGTTGGTGCTGGCATTCCGCGAGGGGGATGGCTCGAAGCTGCTTTAGGGAGTTTTGGAGAAAGCATCACCCACTCCCCCGATTATGCCTATGGGAGCACCAATGGCGCTGACATCCGACCGTTTTTAGTTACCAATGAAGCCTACGGAGGAACTTCTACAGAATGTAGCTGGACCGGAAATACGGGCGGCCTAGACATGTGGGTTTATGAAGACAGCAATAACACACGCCAGTATCAAAGTGAAGTGAAAACGGACTTTAAAAAATACTCTCCAAATCTTACAGAAACCACCATTGGAGCCGTCTCGGCAGATCGAAAATTAAAATTAGATTACACCTTTTATTTGAACCGTTCGGACGATTATCTGAGAGTGTATTATAAAATTAATATTGAGGCCTTAGAAGCCGTCAGTTTCAATCGGTTTGATATTTTTCAACTTGGTGGAGATATCTATAACATTCACAACACTCAAAGTGTGGTTTATGGAAATGATACTGGAAACCAAGGCACATTTACGCCTACAAACAGTGGCTCAAACACCTATACAACCGCCGAAATTCCTTTGACAGGCAGCAACCCTTGGGTCTGGGCAGGAGATGGTTTGTCTTATGCCGGAGCGAATTCCGGTATTGACATCGATACGAATAATGGCATGATTATTAGAGATTATAAAGCAACCCTAAACGGCGTCGAAAACAACACGCCTTATTTTAGAGAACGCTCAAGTTCCATAGGCTATTCGGCCGGTCAAAATCTGAACATCAACCCTACCTCCTATTGCATTGTGACGCCACCAGGCACCACCTCTTTTGCGGCAGGTGATACCATTGAGCTGCTAGTTGAAGTAGTTGTATTTCCTAAATTGGATGGGGATTATTACGGGCCTAACAGCAATTTTGAGGAAGCCCTCGCATTGTATGAAAATTCCTATGAATTACTTTACAGAGAATCGTTAGGGAATACGATCTCTGCAAGCTCTCCAACAAACACCATTGACAGTTTGTATCCATTGACGGTAGAAACAATTGACAACACAGGACTTGTTACCATCACAGGCGGAAAAGGCTATGTGCCTTTAGTATTTTCGGGAGTCACAAACAGTTCAAATCCTAAGTTATGGAAGGCCTCTGACAGTTGTTGGGAATTGGTTGATCAATCTGTGCATGGAAAAGATTTTTGGCAAACCAATTTTATTCCACAAACCAATACTTTTGAATTGATTTATAATGTCAATCAAGACCTCGCAAATGATGAATCAGCCGTCATTCAATATTACTTAGGAACAACGCCACCACAGCCAAGCCTAGTCAAACAATCAACAGTCGCAGGTAACCCGTCCTCCTCAGAGAGTGAGCTAACAGCAATAGCAGATGTTGATACAGTCGTTCTCGAACCACAATTAAACGCGTATGGCTCAATAACCAATGCCATCGACTTGAACTATTTGTGGACTGGACCAAACGATTTTTCGCATATTGGAAGAGTTCTGAATTTTGATCCCATACAGGAATCAGATGAAGGTGATTATACAGTGACCTATACAAATGCATTTGGATGCACGGACACAACCACCTTTAAGATTACAACCACTAGTACCTTGTCAAACCCGACACTGGAACGGGAAGACTTTCGTTTGTTTCCAAATCCAGTCGCACAGCAATTCAGTATTTCAGAAATGAGCTACAAAACGGTGATCTATTCCATTACTGGTCAAAAAGTAATGACTTCTACTGAAAAAAGAAACCTGTTTCATGTGGAGTTTTTGCCAAGTGGCGTTTATTTTGTACAGTTTGAACTGGAAAAAAACCGAACAAAAACAATGTATTTTTTAAAGAACTAAGTTCAAAACGCAGCTTTAAGCCGGCCTCTCTAATTTGAATCTTTTGTACTGTAAAACAACTCGGTAGCACCTTTGCGGTGAAAAATTTACACCGCAAATCTGACTAGACACCACGGGCTTACAAAGACCTTTGCTAACAGTTCAACAATTTTTAGTACATTTATCCCAGTCTTAGACCTCGAATCTGATTCTACAAAAACCAATAAACCGAAAAGTAGGTATTGGATTACTATAAAAAATATAGTAACCCAACACAACTATCAATGCCCGAAATTGCCCTAAACAGAAATCTACTCCGTTATGTTAATAATATAAGTACATTATATAAACAAGGAAATGCAACCGAACATAGTTATCGTGGCGACTTGCAACAGCTCATTGAGAATGTAGTGTCTGAAATTAGAGCAACCAACGAACCGAAAAGACAATCTTGCGGAGCACCTGACTACATCTTGACTAAAAAAGATATTCCAGTAGGATTTATTGAAGCAAAAGATATTGGTGACAAAGACCTTGAAGGAAAAAAGAAATCGGTAAACAAAGAACAATTTGACCGCTACAAAGCATCATTAGACAATCTAATTTTTACGGATTACATAGATTTTCATTTATACAATGACGGAGTATTTATTACCAAAATCGCCATTGCAGAAATAACTGAAAAGGGAATTGTTGCACTACCTCAAAATTTTGCAAGGTTTGAAAACCTTATCAAAGATTTTTGTACTCACATTGGACAAAACATAAAAAGCTCAAAAAAATTAGCAGAAATGATGGCGGGTAAAGCCCGCTTGCTGTCTGATGTTATTGAAAAGGCTTTGACCAGTGATGAAACGCATAATGAAGACAGTACGCTTAAAGAACAAATGATTGCCTTTAAAAGTATTCTGATTCACGATATTAATCCCAAAGGATTTGCAGATGTTTATGCACAAACCATAGCTTACGGAATGTTTGCTGCTCGCTTGCACGACCCAACTTTAGATACGTTTAGTAGACAAGAAGCGGCTGAATTGATTCCTAAATCAAATCCGTTTTTACGAAAATTGTTTGGCTACATAGCTGGACCCGATATTGATGACCGAATTAAATGGATTGTAGATAACCTTACCGAAATATTTTTAGCCTGTAACGTTGAAGAAATCCTTAAAAATTACGGCAAGACTACAAAAATGGAAGACCCAATTATCCATTTTTATGAAACTTTCTTGGCAGAATATGATCCAAAACTAAGAAAAGCAAGAGGTGTTTGGTACACGCCTGCTCCTGTTGTCAATTTCATTGTTAGGGCTGTTGATGATATTCTAAAAACAGAATTTGGTTTACCCCAAGGTTTGGCGGACACTTCAAAAACCAAAATTTCTGTAAACACGCAAACTCCTGATAATCGTTCTACGACCGGCTATAAACAAATGGATCAAGAAGTACATAAAGTTCAAATTCTTGATCCAGCCACAGGAACAGGAACTTTTTTAGCAGAGGTAATAAAACACATAAACAAAAAATTTAAAGGACAAGAAGGGATTTGGAGTAGTTATGTTGAAAATAATTTACTCCCACGTTTAAATGGTTTTGAATTACTTATGGCAAGTTATGCAATGGCTCATTTGCAATTGGATTTATTACTAAAAGAAACAGGGTTTAAGCCTACAAAAAACCAACGGACAAGAGTCTACCTAACCAATAGTTTAGAAGAATACCATCCAAACACAGGAACTTTATTTGCCAATTGGTTAAGTAGTGAGGCCAATGAGGCAAACCTCATAAAAAGAGACACACCAGTAATGTGCATTATTGGAAATCCTCCTTATGCTGTTAGTAGTACTAACAAAGGAGATTGGATTCAGACCCTAATAAAAGACTATAAGAAAAATTTAAACGAGCGTAAAATAAATTTAGATGATGACTACATTAAATTTATTCGATATGGTCAACATTTTATCAATAAAAACGGTGAAGGAATTTTAACTTACATTTCTAACAATAGCTTTATTGACGGAATTACCCACCGACAAATGAGAAAGAACTTATTAGAAACTTTTGATAAAGTTTATATTCTCGATTTACACGGAAACGCTAAAAAGAAAGAAGTATGTCCTGATGGTTCTCCAGACCAAAATGTGTTCGATATTATGCAAGGTGTTTCTATTAACATTTTTATAAAAACAGGAGAGAAAAAGAAAAATAAATTAGGGAAAATATTTCACTCAGATTTATTCGGAAAAAGGGATTTGAAATACTCTGAACTTTCTGGTAGTTCAATTAGCTCTTTAAAATGGGATCTCTTAGAAAACAAAGAGCCTTATTATTTCTTTGTGCCAAAAGATTTTGAATCAGAAGAGAAATATAATAAAGGGTTTAAAATTAATGAGTTAATGGCAGTTAATGTTGCAGGAATTGAAACCATTAGAGATTCCATAACAATTCATTTTGAAGAGAAATCATTAAAAGAGACTATAAATGATTTTTTAGAATTAGATGAAAAAGAAATTGCTGAAAAATATCAAACAAAAGATTCACGAGATTGGAAAATAGGAAGAGCAAAACAAGATATTCTTAATAATGTTAATAAAGACAATGTTTGGCAGTACATTTCTTATAGACCGTTTGATTTAAGAAAAACATTTTATTCAGGTAAACAAAATGGTTTTGTTTGTAATGGTAGATATAATGTAATGAAGCATCTTTTAAATGAAAATATTGGGCTTTTAGTTAAAAGAGGCTGGAATGAATCTAATTCTGCACCTTGTTTTATTTCCAAATATATTTCTGACAGAAGGTTTTGGTCAAGACCAGGTATGCAAGGTGCCGAGAGTTTATTTCCTCTCTATCTCTATTCTGATGAAAAAACCGGCATTTTCTCAGATAATTCACGAAAACCAAATCTAAACCAAGAAATTGTAAATACAATTGCTAAAACATTAGGCTTAACATTTACAAATGAAAATGAAGTAGCAGAAAATACATTTGCTCCTATTGACATTTTAGATTACATCTATGCGGTATTGCATTCGCCAAACTATCGCGAGAAATACAACGAGTTCTTAAAAATAGATTTCCCAAGAGTACCTTATCCAAAAGACAAAGAGACTTTTTGGCAATTGGTGAAATTGGGCGGGGAAATACGCCAAATTCATTTATTGGAATCTCCCAAAGTGGAAGATTACATCACAACTTATCCAAAAGGTGGAGATAATACCATTACAACCAAAGTTGCTAAAAAAGATTGGGAGTTATTTGATGAAGAAAACGGACTTGGTAGAATATGGCTAAATGAAGAACAGTATTTTGATAATATTCCGCTATCCGCTTGGGAGTTTTACATTGGTGGTTACCAACCTGCTCAAAAATGGCTAAAAGACCGTAAGGAAAGAACTTTAGAATTTGACGATATTTTACATTATCAAAAAATAATCGTTGCTCTTTCCGAAACAGATAGACTAATGAAAGAAATTGATAAAATTGAGATAGAATAATGCCAAGGCTTTGGACGACGTCAATCCTTTCGTGTTATACCCGTTCCTGCCCCGCTAGCGCGGACTTGTAGTCCGTGCTCCATTACTGCATCCGCTCGCGCCACGCTTTAGCGTGGTGCCCAGTGCGAAAGAAAGCGAGAAAAGAGAATTAAATGAGTAGAATATATAATAATGAATTATTGGGTTTTGTTAACGGCATCACGCCAGCGGAGCTTTTAAAGTTAAGGAACAGAGAGAAATTAGTTTTAAAACTAGAACTTTATTTAACCATAATTAGACTTTAGTAGACAAAACAAAGCATCCCAAAAAATATATGTCTTATCCTTGGGTAAAACTATCAAACGAATTTACCTCGCAATAGTATGCATATTTAGAAGATTGTAAAGCAAATGATGAACCCTCTAGTTTGAGAATTCTATCAGACAATTTTCTGCTTCCTTTTTTAGCCTATGTATGGGACGCCGTTCTAAAAAATACAATTCATCAAGTAAAAAATTGTACTTGAATTGTATTACTTTTACGAAAAATTTTAAGTAAAAAAAATGGCATCAAAAAAATTAAGTTTTCTTGACAGAAATCTAACTTTATGGATATTTGTAGCAATGGCTATTGGAGTTGGACTCGGGTATTTTATTCCAACATTTCCAAACATCATCAGCTCATTTAATAGCGGAACAACCAACATTCCAATTGCAATTGGATTGATTTTAATGATGTATCCACCCTTGGCAAAAGTCAACTATTCGTTGCTTCCAAAGGTTTTTAAAAACACAAAAATCCTTTCTATTTCACTTCTTCTAAATTGGGTCATTGGTCCCGTTTTAATGTTTGTGTTGGCAATTACATTTTTGAGAGAGTATCCAGAATATATGGTTGGGCTAATTTTGATTGGTTTGGCGCGTTGTATTGCCATGGTTTTGGTGTGGAACGACCTTGCCGAAGGCAGTAGCGAATATGGAGCAGGATTGGTGGCTTTAAATAGTATTTTTCAAGTCTTTGCATACAGCTTTTATGCATGGATTTTTATAACCGTACTTCCACCCTATTTTGGTTTTGAGGGAGCTATTGTAGATATTTCAATCGGAACAATTGCAGAAAGTGTCGCGATCTATTTAGGGATTCCTTTTGCAATGGGAATTTTGAGCAGATTCTTTTTAGTCAAACTTAAAAGCGAAAATTGGTACACCAATACATTTATTCCGACAATTTCACCCATAACTTTAATTGCGCTGTTATTCACAATTGTTGTAATGTTCTCGTTGAAAGGAGAATTGATTGTGGAAATTCCTATGGACGTTCTGATTATTGCAGTTCCGTTACTTATCTATTTTACGTTAATGTTTATTATTGGATTTTTCTTTACCAAAGCAACCGGAGCAGAATATGACAAAACCGCCTCCGTAGCTTTTACTGCAGCAGGAAATAATTTTGAATTGGCGATTGCTGTTGCAATAGCAGTTTTCGGACTAAATTCGGGACAAGCGTTTGCAGGGGTAATTGGACCATTAGTTGAAGTTCCTGCGTTGATTTTGTTGGTTCGCGTTTCCTTTTGGTTACGAAAAAAATATTACCCATAAGCCAACGCTAAATGATAACCCCAGCTACTGCATGAAATCGAAGATTCGACGCAGTCAATCTTCCACTTGCTGTACACTCGTTGACTTCGTCTAACCTTTGATTTGCTAAACACTGTTAGGCAGGCAGGGAGACACAACGTGGCAATTGTTTAATCATTACGTCTTTGCGAGCCAGCCTGTCGGCAGACAGGCGCAGCGCGGCAATCTAATAATTTTAGTTCTAGTGTGAGGTGGCTTCTGTCATACTACTATCGCATTTATCGACCGTTGGTGGAATGACAACATTCTATAAAACAAAAAATCCCTAACAACTAAATGTTAGGGATTCTCAAAAAAGGCGGTGACCTACTCTTCCACAAGTGTAGTACCATCGGCGCTAATGGGCTTAACTGCTCTGTTCGGGATGGAAAGAGGTGAGCCCCATTGCAATAACCACCT
>Ga0209199_1001426_pt1 | contig 28823 bp, 28 predicted proteins | sample COGITO_mtgs_1105_7_FD_184805 | JGI IMG/M metagenome (GOLD analysis project Ga0209199, IMG submission 184805) | Pelagic marine microbial communities from North Sea - COGITO_mtgs_110523 (SPAdes) (version 2) | ecosystem: Environmental > Aquatic > Marine > Epipelagic ...
ACGATTTAATACTAATTATTTCAGGGGCAGAATTTTTCTTGATAGTTAGATCTATTTTTTATTATAAATTTTTACATTACATTATATTTTTACATTACATTATATTTTTACATTACATTATATTTTTTTATTTTGTTCTTTTTACTTACATTTTTTCCTATCTTCACATATTTTTTTACAATCTTTTGAAGCATTTTCTCTTTTATTTTTAACCAATCCGTATGCTGTTCCCCCAAATGTAACAGAACCTAAAATAGAACCTGTTAATGCGGTTATTCCTGTAATTGTTGCAGATATGCTCCAACCTGCTAATCCACCCAATGGACCACCTAATAATAATCCTATAACCCCACCTATTATAGTAGATTTTAGTAAATATCCACTTTTTTGATCTTTATTCGCTACGGCTAATTCTACATTAGTATCTTGGAGTATTTCTTCTGTATCATCCGTTATTTCTATTGTTCTTAATAGTTCATTACCACTATCTTCTAAAAGGAAATTTATATCCATCATAGTTTCGTTCAAAATCCGCGTTTTTTGAACCAATCTTTTAATATCTTCCTTATTATCTTTATTTATCATTTCATCTGTTATAACTATTATCTGTTTTTCATCTAATAAATCCATATATATATTTTATTATATTTTTATATTTTTTTAGAAAAAAATAAATAAAAGAAAAGGGCTTAAAGTGTATTTCAAATAATAATTAAATAGTATGTGTGGAATTTTCTTCTATAAAGGTCAGCGATTTTCAAATGAGACTTTATTTCAATTTCTTTTAGAAAATAAGCATCGAGGACCAGATAATAGTAAATATGTGGGGGTTGATGATATGTTTTTTGGGTTTAATAGGCTTCGTATTAATGGATTAAATGAGTTAGGGGATCAGCCATTTGATTTGAAGGGTTGTAGGCTTATTTGTAATGGTGAAATTTACAATTTTCGTGATTTAATTAAGAAATATGGTTTTGAAGGGGATTATCATTCGGGGAGTGATTGTGAAATTATTATTCATTTGTATAAAAAGTTGGGTATGGAAAGTATGTTAAAGGAGTTAGATGGTGTTTTTGCTTTTGTGTTGTATGATGGGGAGAGTGATGAATTATATGTTGCGCGTGATCCGCTTGGAATTCGTTCATTATATTGGTGTGAAGGATTGGAAGGTGGTGAGTTAGGATTAGCGAGTGAGATGAAGAGTTTGGTGGAGATTGGGAGATGTTCTCAATTTCCATCAGGGCATTATTGGCAGAAGGGTGTTGGATTGGTTACATATTATAGTTTCGATTATGTGATTGATGAAGAGATTGGAGAGGAAGAGGTGTTGAGTAGAATGCGTGAGTTGTTTGAGAGTGGTGTTGAGAAGAGATTGATGTCTGATCGTAAGGTTGCTTGTTTATTGTCAGGTGGATTGGATAGTACATTGGTGACGAGTATTGTATGTAGGAAGATTGGTGCGGAAAATTTGAATACATATTCGATTGGTTTGAAGGGTTCTGTTGATTTGAAGTATGCGCGGATGGCTGCGGATTATTTTGGAACAAATCATACAAATATTGAGTTGAGTGAGGAGGAATTTTTAGGTGCTATTGATAAGACAATTAAGCAGATTGAGAGTTGGGATACGACATCGGTGAGGGCGTCAGTGGGTAATTATTTGGTTAGTTTGTATATTAAGGAGAATAGTGATGATTGTGTGATTTTTTGTGGGGATGTTTCAGATGAGATGTTTGCGTCATATCGGGGATTTATGTCAGCCCCGGATGATGAGGCTTTAATTAGATCGAATGTTGAGATGTTGAAGAATATTCGTTATTATGATGTTTTGCGTAGTGATAAGAGCATAAGTGGAGCGAGTTTGGAGGCGCGAGTTCCATTTGGTGATTTAAAGTTTTTGAATTTCGTGATGTCATTACCGGCGAAGTATAAGAGGTTTAATCACGAACATATGGAGAAATATTATTTACGAAAGGCGTTTGATGGGTATTTACCGGATGAATTATTGTGGCGTAGAAAGGAGGCATTTAGTGATGGAGTTAGTTCATTGAAGAGGAGTTGGTTTGAGATTATTAGGGAGTATGTGGATAGTAAGATGAGTGATGAGGAGTATGAGGAAAGTGTTAAAGAGTATGAATATAATCAACCATATGATAAGGAGTCTTTATTTTATAGGAGAATTTTTGATAAGTATTATGGGGGTAATGAGAGTACAATTCCATATTATTGGCGTCATCCATTTTCAATGATAAAAGATCCATCTGCTCGGTTATTGGATACATATTAGAATAATTTATTTGTGTTTTTCAGATAGTTTCTTTTTTAGAATATATTGTAAAAAATATTTACAATATATATAGTATAATGAATGTAGATATTGTGAATTATGCAAAAATATTCAAATGTTCTAATTTGAATGCGAGATGTCCTGATATTTGTTATAATAATAAGAAATGTAAGAAAACAAAATGTAAATGTAAGTGTTTGAATATTCAAAAGAGGAGGAATATGATGAGATGTAAGGCACAAAAAAATTTAACGGTTTTATCAAATGATAGGAATACACAGAGGATAAGGAATGGAAAACAACCAAATTATTTCTGTACTTATAAAAAACCAGATTACGGTGCTGATAAGGCTAAACAAGATTATTACAATGCTGTTTATAGAAAGGTTTATAATAGTATTGCAACAAATTATTTACCAAAAAGAGATAATAGAAAAAGAGTTAATAAAAAAATGTTGGAAGCATATGCAAGACAATATACAATAATGTGGTTGAGGAAATTTGCTTCATCACAAGGACCAACAGCGGATGGATGGCCTGCTACTTCATTAAACGGTGATAATAGAAATCATTTCTCTGAGGTTCAAGATGGATATGCTTCAAATTGTTGTTATAAATTAAGAAACGCACAAGGTAAATTAACAAGACAAGCACAAGTTGTTAGTGGAGCACTTAGAAATCCAAGACAATTTTGTAGAATTACAAGTGGTTCATGTAGTAGTGTTAATTGTAAGGCGCTTAAAAAAATTTATAATTTGAAAAGACGGGGGAAATTGAATTAAATCTCCTAACAAAGACTTTCAACATATCTCACTAAATTATTTTTTCTAACAATTTCCATAAGTTCATCTTTCTTTGCCGATTTTTTATATTTAATTTTTTTATTATCAAGACCTTTCTTAATAATAGCAACCGTTGTCTTTTTCTTTTTCGTATTTGACACATCTTCTTTTGGTTTCGTCTCTACCTTTTTAGGGTTTTGAACTTGTTTCTTTTTAGATTTACTCTTTTCAGAAGTATCTTCTCTATCCAAATAAACAATCCTTTCAATAACCGTCGGTTCGTTTTCAACCATTTTCTTTGATTTACCTTTCCTTATCATCTTCTTAAATGCCAACGCGACGGGATTTGTATTAGCCTTTTCAATATCTTTCAAATCCCTATCTAATCTATCGTTAATAGATTGTTTAGCATCACGTTTCTCTAATTCTTTATTGATTTTCTCAATATAATAATATAACGTTTCACGCTTCCGTAGAAGTTCTACACGATTTAAGTTTTCAAATGATGAAGTCATAGTTGAAAATAGAGTTTTGAGGATTTTAATAATAAAAAAATCAATTTTTTATTATCAATACATAAAAATTTACAAAAAACTTAATAAAAATCCAATCCCTTACAATAACTCTCAACTTCCATTTTTAATTCCAATATAGTATCATCCTCTTCAATACCTTTAACCCAATCCTTCAATTTTTTTCCAAATTTCTTCTGTCTTTGGACGCAAATATCAGCACATCGTCTCAACCAATATGCCAATTTAGTCCATCCTATATCATCCATCCCACGTGTTGTCATACAAGGTGTTCCTATACGAATTCCTGTTGGAGAGAGTGCCGATTTATCACCTGGAACGCAATTTTTATTAAGAGATATATTAGCCAATTCACAAACTTTCTCCATTTTACTTCCAGTTATTCCAAAATTCTTCAACTTAATTAACAACAAATGATTATCTGTTCCATCCGTTGATAATTCAAACCCCAAACTCTTCAATTCATTTGTCAAATATTTCGCATTCGACTTCACTTTCCTTATATACTCCTTGAATTCATCACTTTGAACCACTTTCAACTGTACCGCTAATGCCCCAATTTGATGATTATGTGGTCCTCCTTGAAGTCCCGGGAAAACTGCTTCATTTATCGCCCTGTCTTTCTTCCCCTCTTTCCTCACAAAAATCATTCCACTTCTCGGTCCTCGTAAAGTTTTATGTGTTGTTGATGTTACTATATCACAATATTCAAATGGATTACTCATCTCACCTGTTACAACCAAACCACTTATATGCGCTATATCCGCCATCAAATACGCCCCAACCTTATTAGCGATCTCCCTGAAACGACCATAATCGAAATCACGTGGATAAGCACTCGCCCCACAAATAAGAATATTAGGCTTGAATTCAAGTGCGTTCTTCTCTAACTCATCATAATCAATCCACCCCTCATCATTCACTTTATAAGGTTTTGATTGAAAATATATACTCGTTGCACTAATCTTCTTCTTCTCCGTTTCAAACCCGTGTGATAAATGCCCCCCAGATGGTAAATCTAAACCCATAATCTTATCGCCTGGCTTCAATAAACCAGTATATACAGCGAAATTTGCGGGAGATCCAGAATAAGGTTGAACGTTGACAGCCCATACTTCACTATCTAACCCGAATGCCTCTAACGCACGCTTTTCACATAATAATTCAATTTTATCAATAACCTCATTACCTCCATAATACCTTCTACCTGGACGTCCTTCTGAGTACTTATTCGTTAAAACAGATCCTAAACATTGCATAACAGCCAAACTTGTGAAATTCTCTGACGCAATTAATTCCATATTAGCCCTTTGCCTTTCCCATTCATCATCAATGAGATCTCTCATTTCTTTATCAACATTTACTAAATCTTGATTGAATAAATTTTGTATTTTATTTGACATTGTAAGTAATAATAAAAATTTCTTTTTATATTATTATAAAAAAATAGATTATTAAGTATTAAATTATTTTCTATTTCTTATTTTTCTTTTTCCTCCTTTTTTCAATAAACCCCTCGCAATATTTTCTGGTGTTAATGAACTTGATGGTAATGGGTTTGGTAATGTTTCACTTGTTTGTACTGGTTGTGTATTATTACTCGACTGTTGTGTAAAATAATGTTTATGTGATACACCAGTAAATATCATCAAAGATATTATTAGAAAGTAATTAATTGGAATCATAATTTTATTAGTTAATGCTACATCTGAATCACCGAAACCAAAACTTAAATATAAAGATGTAAAAATTACAAAAGGAATTATCATAATTATAATATAAAAAATCCAATTGTAATTATCACTTTCATATAAATGAAATCTATTAACAAATCTATTAGCAAATCCTTTATTATCCAACATAGTAAAACCTAAAATAATTAATAATAATAATGTATAAATACAATTAATAACTAAAATTGTAATAGCCCATGCCTTATTCTCTTCATATACTTGTTCCTCTATTTCTTCTCTATCTGTTGTATCACCTGTTTCATAATTATCTGCTGAACTTGTTCCATCATCATCATCATCATCATCATCACCATCATCATCATCACCATCATCACCATCACCATCACCATTATCATAAAGAGTTTGATCAGGTAGAGTATTCGCTTGGGTTTGTGGTATAGACGTACCTGATCTTTTTGCTAATGCAGTATTCGCTTTGGTTTGTGGTATAGGCGTACCAGACCCTCTTGCTAATGCAGTATTCGCTTTGGTTTGTGGTATAGGCGTACCAGACCCTTTTGATAATGCTGTTAAATCTCTTTGTTCGAAAATAACAAATGAATTATCTGTTGTAACTGGATTTTGTAAATTGGATATAGTTGAATATAATGTATTATATGCTGTTGTCCCTGTCTCTATACTTCCATTTGACGTCACTTGTGAAACAGATGAAATGAAATTAGTTTTGAAAAGATTTGGAATATATAACGGATTTTTAAATACATACCAATTCACATTTGTATTATTTGGATGAGTGTAGTTATAAAACCATTTATTTGCAGGCAATAAATCATTTATATCCCAATCCGCAATTGTTGATACTGTTCTTTCACTATCTTTATCTGGTAAATCATTTGCTAATGACTCGAATAATTTATAAGCATTCAAACAATTATTTGCCGTTGCCAACGACATTGTACTTGTTTGTGTTAATAATATTGATAGAACTTTATATGTTGTAGAACCTTCATATGTATTCTTAAAAACTATATAAATTTCACCATCAAATATAGTTGCTTTTTCATCAACATATAATCTATGTAATGAAGGACAAGTAATTATTATATCTTCCAAAGTATATAATTTGTCTGATGGTGTATTCGCCGCGGAACATATATCAATAGATGTGTAACAAGGAAACATAGTAGATTTAGAACTTAATCCTTCATCTGTTTGAACAAATAATCTTCCATTTTGATTTGATACTGTGAATTTATCTTGGGTTTGAAAATTATAATTGATATTACATAATTCAACACAAGGAAGTATATTACCATCACCTCCAACTAATATAGGCGGAGCACTCGATTTAAAAATTGCTTGAGTTACTTCCATAGTGGTTTGACTTGTTTCATTATCACTCATATATATTTTATAACTATATTATATTTATAAAATAAAATCGTTATGATTACAAAAAAAAAAGATTATTATCTATACTTCTTATCTTGACAATTTAGGTTCTACAAAATTCTTTACCAATTGTGCCGAGTATTTATTCTTTACATCTTTTACATTATATATCCTATCATTTGTTCCATATTGTTTATAATTTTGATAAAATACTGGAAAATCATTATAATTATATCCTAATAACTTCTTTCTATTCTTTGGCACATCTAAAACAAATGTATTACCACTACTATTATATAACTTATTAAAATATTCTTCGGAACACATCTCCGGTTGAACTTCCGTTGGTGGTGGCACTACCCCTTTCTTATATACCAACTGCCCACCTTTCAAAATTTTATTTAAATTCTTTAAATGATTATAAGGTAATCCCTCTTTGTCATCTTTAAAACATTTTAACCAATTTGTATAATCCTGAATTGTGAAATTATCATTATAATTTAACATAAAAACCCTCTTATCAATTGGTGACATATCACTTGGATAAGCATAATTAGTTGGACCATAATTACAAACAACTGTTGAACCCGCTTTACATTTATCGTGATCTAAACAACATATACTATTTCTATCTTCGAATACTGTTGGATCTAATGGCTTAAAACCTTTGTCTGAATTATCAAAACCTTCACATAAATCATTATTTTTTATTTCATAATATTTTCTTTTAGGTTTTCCCATAAAACTCTCTATCACACCCTCTTCTTCCCCTACATCTTCTTTCTTCTTTTGAGATGTTGATGTGTCTATATTTATTTGAATTTTATTTAAACGTTGATTTAAAACTCCAACCATTATTTTACTCGCTAAATAAGATACAAATAAAAATATTATCACTATAACTAAAATCCATACTACTTTTGATATAAAACTCATACTAATATTTAATACATTTTTTTTACAAAAATATTTATAATTACAAATTCATAAACATTTTTTTTACAAAAATATTTATAATTACAAATTCATAAACATTTTTTTTACAAAAATATTTATAATTACAAATTCATAAACATTTTTTATATTCATTTCTCACAGACTGATTTTTCTGGATAGTACGTTTCCAAAAAATTAGTTAATAATTCTATCTGTTTATTCGTCGGTTTGAAATTATTCGCATCATTTATACATATTAATTTAGGTCTTCTTTTTATTATCTCATTAAAATTATTCCTATTATAATTTATATTATTATTCAATTTAAAATAATGGTTTGATATATATCCTTTATTTAATTTAACATAACCTTTATATAAACCATAATATAATGATAAACCTACAGGAGGAACATTCAGTTTATTTCTAAACTTTGTATTACTTGTCTTTTCATATTCATCTTTATATTCTTTTATCAAATTCTTCATAACAGTCCTATTACAAATTGTCGCTTGATGTAATAAAAATTCCCTTCTTTCCTTCTTGTAATCCCTATTAAGTATTCTATTCGCATTCACCCAAGATGAAATGTAATTATTCGTAAAATTAATCTTCTCAGGTACTATTTTACCATTTGTTCTTAAATATATCTGTTTCCTATTCAAAAAATCACGGGTCTTAACATAATTCCCTAACATAGTATCGTCATTTAAATAAAGGTAATTATCTGACAAATTTGGTATATTACATAAATGATATTCAATTGTATGTGAATTAAATGTTGGTAAAAATCTTTCTGGAATAATTTGCTTATGATCTATTATAAATACTTTATTATTATCATCTTTGAACCAACTTGGGTTTTGATTATCTGTTACAATATAAATACTCCTTACCCAAGGAGCATATTTCAAAATAGATCGTACTGAATATTTTAATGTATCATAATCATTAAATTGAGTATTTGCATTTGATAAATAAATATTTTTCATTTTGTTCTTTTCCCCATTTATATGATTTTCCCTTTTACTTTTATGAACTGGATCATTACCATTAACCCAAGTATAAACAACATCAATAGGTTCATTAGGTTCATCAATAGAATATCTTATATAAATGAGAACTACTAAAATAATGAAAAGTGCTGATATTATTACTATTTTCATATATTATATATATCAAAATAGATAATTATAATAAATAATACAATTCTCAAAGTGATTTATTCATCTCCTAATTTTTCTAAAACTACTTTCCTATTGAAAACTGAAAATCTGTCTGTTTTTATAATCTCTGTCATATTCTGTTCTTTGTTTAGATTTACATTCAAAAGAAATGATACAATATTATAAAAATGTGGAAACCACATGGGATAATCATCTCGCTTTACATTCTCATTTTCCTTTTCTTTATTATTTTCCATTATTGGTTTTATAATAATTACTTTTTATGTTCTTAAATATAATAATAAAAAATGATAATAAAAAAAAAACAATTGATTTCTCTTTTCTTAGTTTATTATTTTCAAATTAATAAGTAATAATGCCATCCAAGGTAAAGATTAAAGATATTCTTAAACAATTAAATATTAAAAAATTGAAACCTAAACAGAAAGAGATTATTAACCTTTTCTTAAAAAAAGATAAGCGTGATACAATTGCAATCCTTCCAACAGGTTATGGTAAAAGTCTTTGTTATGTAGTCCCTCATTTAATAAAACAGAAAAATGTAATTGTTATTTCTCCTCTAATCTCTTTAATGGAAGACCAAGCGAAGAATTTAAGTGAGAAAGGGATTAATACACTTATTTTTAATAGTAATAATCATCCATTTTCATCTTATAATGGAGGACAACCTAAGTTCAGTAATGTTCTAAGAGGTGTTGATAGTTATATAATGTATTTCTCACCGGAATCGTTTCTAACGAATAGTTTTAACATTAAGTGTATGATTGAGTATGATAGAGTATCAATGATCGCTATTGATGAATGTCATTGTGTAAGTATTTGGTCTGAGTTTCGAACTGATTATACAAAGTTACATCAAATTAAAGAATGGGTAAAACAATATAATAGAAATATTTATTTGCTCGGTTTGACAGCAACAGCGACTGAGGATATGATTGATGATATTAGTGAGAAACTTAATTTCAAAGATACATTAATTGTAAGAGAGAGTTTATATAGGGATAATTTGAAGATTAATATAAATTTAAAATCGAGTATGACTAATGATGTGTTTATGATGAAGAATTACATAGATAAATTAAAGACTGGATCAAAGTGTATTGTCTATTGTAAAACACGTAAGGATACAGAGGCAATTTCAGAGAAATTAAAAAAGTATAAAATTGAATGTTCCCATTACCACGCTGGTTTATCAAGCGAAGAGAGAACAAAAATACAAACAGATTTCCGTGATAATAAATTAAAGGCAATTTGTGCTACAATTGCCTTTGGAATGGGGATTGATGATAAAAATATTCATTTGATTATTCATTATGGAATTTCAAAGAATATTGAATCTTATTATCAAGAGATTGGTCGTGGAGGTCGTAATGGTGGAGAAGTAGATTGTTATGTTTTCTGGAATGGTCGTGATTTCTCTACTAATCATTACTTCATAAGTAAATTAGAAGAAGCGGAAAATAGGATTTATGAAAGTAGGAAATTGAAACAGTTACGGAAATTTATTGATACGGGAGATTGTCGTATGAAATATATTTGTAATTATTTTGGTGACAAAAGTGTTGATAAATGTTGTAAATGTGATAATTGTAATCCTAAACACGATATTCTGGATTTATGTGGTGTGAAAAGAGGTGGTTCAGTTCTATGTAAGTATATGGTTATAGATACAGTTCAAAAGATTAAAAATGGAATTGGTATTTCAACTTTATCAATGATTTTACAAGGAAGTCAAAATAAGAAATTAGATCCCTATATGAAATCACTTGATACATACGGTAAATACGGACATTTGAAAATAAGTAAAATAAAAGATAATGTCAAAGAAATCCAAAAAGATGGATTAATTAGAGAACATAATGTGCAATACGGTTGGGGAACTTATTTCAAAGTGAGTGACAAAGGAAAGAAATGGTATTATAATGAAGGAAAAAATGTAAAAAAAGCAATGAAGAAAATCGGGAAATTTATTGATTTGGTGAAATTCAAATTGAGCCTCCGTAAATTTGGATTTGGCAATATATCTAAAAATATTAAACCTAAACATAATTATAAACAATCACTTTTAGATTGGCGAAAGAAAAAGGCTTTGGAAACGAATTTACCACAATACTGCATTCTCAAAAATAATGTGATTGATAATATTATTCTCAAAATGCCCAAGAATATTCACGAATTAGGAGATGTCAAAGGAATTGGGAAAAAAATCATCGAAAAATACGGAAAAGAAATTATGAATATTATTTCATAAAAATTACAAATTTCCATTTTTTACTTCAAAAAATGATTTTTTGAATTATGGGTCGTCGTGACAAAATCGTATTTTTCCCAAAAAATCATTTTTCAAAAATTTTATTTTTTTTTAATTTTTTTTTATTTTTTTCAAAAAGTTTTCAACAATTTTTTTTTTTGTTTTCACAATTTTTTTTAAAAAAATCCTTAAAAATGAAACAGGCAACGTATAATAGTTTTATGACAGTAAAAAATGCAAAAAATACCGATACGTTAATTTCATTTTCGACCCATAACGTATAATAGTTTTATGACAGTTTTAAAAAGGGTAAATCCAATAACGTCAATTTTCATTCTCAACCGGATACGTATGATAGTTTTATGACAGTGTTTTATGAGAAAAACACCTATACGTTAAATTCATTTTTGACAGGAGACGTATGATAGTTTTATGACAGTTTTAAAAAAGGTAAATCCAATAACGTCAATTTTCATTTTCGACCCATAACGTATGATAGTTTTATGACAGTGTTTTATGAGAAAAACACCTATACGTTAAATTCATTTTTGACAGGAGACGTATAATAGTTTTATGACAGTAAAAAATGCAAAAAATACCGATACGTTAATTTCATTTTCGACCCATAACGTATAATAGTTTTATGACAGTTTTAAAAAAGGTAAATCCAATAACGTCAATTTTCATTCTTGACCGGATACGTATAATAGTTTTATGACAGTGTTTTATGAGAAAAACACCTATACGTTAAATTTATTCTTGACAGGAGACGTATAATAGTTTTATGACAGTGTTTTATGAGAAAAACACCTATACGTTAAATTCATTTTTGACAGGAGACGTATGATAGTTTTATGACAGTGTTTTATGAGAAAAACACCTATACGTTAAATTCATTTTTGACAGGAGACGTATAATAGTTTTATGACAGCAAAAAATGGGAAAAACACCTATACGTTAAATTCATTTTTGACAGGATACGTATGATAGTTTTATGACAGTTTTAAAAGGGGTAAATCCAGGGACGTTAAAAAAAGTTCGAAAAACGAAATTTCAAAAAAAAAAGTTTTGAAAAAAATTTGAGAAAAAAATGGATTTTGAGATGAAAATTTGAAATTTTTCGTTTCTTGGTAAATTTTCAAGATTTTTTGGAATATTTTTAATAAAGGAATAATGGTAATTGTTAATTCATAAATGGATTTGTTATAAAAAGGCCTAAAAAAATAAAAAAGTTAAAAAAAAGTACAAAAAAAAAATTTTGTAGGGTTAAAAAAAAAAAAAAAATTTTTACAATCTCAAAATACTTTGTGCACCAAAAAAAAATATTTTTTAAAAATTATTACACCTCTTTGTATCAAATTTATTTTAGAAATTATTTTATCTTTAATTCAAGATATGTTTTTAATGCTAATTTTAGGGCATTTACCAAGAAACACGATTTTTTTAAGAAGAAAAACCTTTTTATATCAAATTTAAAAAGAAAAATATATTAACTTATATATGGTTAATTTTGAATGCAAAAATTGTAAAAAAAAATTCACAAATAAGCGAAATTTAACAAATCATTTACATAAAAAGGTCTGTGCAAATGAGAAGGATTTTTCATGTGCAATTTGTGGCTTGGAGTATAAAAAGAGATGGAATTTGAGATGTCACATAGCAACTCACGGTATAGAGAAAGATGATATATCTAATTATATAACAATTAATAAAAAAGAGGAAAAAAATGAAGAAGAAGTATCAATGTGTCCCCTTTGTAATAAGGAATTTTCTTCTATAATTTACATGAAAAAACATTTGAAAAGTAAATGCCCTAAAATTGATGTTGAAGTTGAACCTAAAAATAAGTATATAAATAATGGGACAATAAATAATATAACGAATAATAATATTACTTACAATTTAAATATTAACATAAAGCCTTTTGGAGAGGAGAAAATAGATTCTTCAAAATTAATGGAGATTTTGGAATCTGTTAATATTTTCAATAAAGAGGATTTAGTGAAGCGCGTTATAAAGCAGAAGCATATAGATACACCAGAGAATAGGAATATTTTTGTAAATTATAAATTTGGAAAAATTGCTATTGTATTAGATAAGAAGGAAATGAAATGGAAAAAATGTGAAAAAGATGCTGTTTATGATAAAATACGTTGTAATGTAATTGATGATATAGATGATTGTTTATATTCGAATAAAAAACAAAATATTCTCATATCAAATGAAATCAAAAAACTTCATACGAATGATAAGAAAAAGAATAAAAAATATTATAATGATGTCAATAGCCTATTCTTTAAAAACAAAAATGTTCTCGAAAAATCCTACAAATTGAAATCTGTTGAATAATTAAGGTTCTTTTTCGTCACCTAGTTGCTCGTCAGACACACAATCTCCCGCACTGGAGTTTCCTCCGTGCAGACCTTTTTCATCTTCTTTGTCACCAGGCAAACAGTCAGACTGCTGGTCGTAACAGTAGTAACACTCCCTGCTTTGGAAACCAACGGGGAGTGCGATATTTCCACACCCAACGCAGGCAAAGTACCCAGGTGGTACGCCAGAACCGTTTAGAATAAGTGGTCCTGCGCGAAGAGCACCCACAGTCTCCATCAAAGAACCGAACCAACGCATCTTTATGAAAGATTAAACGCGATGGATCTAATTTTTTTTATCAATCAAATATAAAAAAAATTCTAAATATTTTTTGTATCAATTTTTTTTTATATGTAATTATATATGAGCCTTTATTTGCCATTAGTAATTGCTTTAATTGTTATAATAGTTTTTGGAGTTGGTTTAGTATTACTTCATCAATACGTCGAACATAAAGTTAATAACGAATATAAAAATCTTCCAACAAAAGTCAAAGTAGGTTCAGGAGCAAATATGAAATCGTGTCCAAAAGGATGTACTCGTGGAACTTGTAAATACGATCCTAAATGTCGTAATCATTTAGGTGCTAATCCAGAATGCTGTGCGTTCGACTTCCAATGTCAATATTGTAAAGATAAAACGGGAAATTATTATTTGAAACCGGATTACAATCCATACATTGATATGAATTATAACGTAAATGATAATTTAACAACAACAGAAGAATTGAATAAGGCTATTGAAGAACAGAATAGATACATATTCAAACTAAATAAAGATATAATGAGAACTAATAGAAAAATAATGAGACGTGAAGCACCAATGAGTAGAAGATAAGTTCTATCAATACAATAAAAATTTTTAATATAAAAACTATTTTTATATTAAAGTTATGGATATATTCAAAGGATTAAATGTGTCAAAAGATATTTTTCAAAAAATGGAGAAGAAGGATGCAAATTTCCCCGATCAACCGAAAGAGAATGATGAGGGGAATAAAGAGTATAAATGGAAATTATTAGATGAAAATTACAAAGATAGAGATGGTAAGATTAATAAATTAGCATCTCAAATGCAGTATAGATTATATGAAGGAGATGGTAAAGCGGTTTATTTAATTGGGGTTCAAGATAATGGATTTTCTATAGGTGTAGGAACGGATGAACTATATCAAACATTATCTATTATAGACGAGGCATCTAAAATAATAAATTGTAAAATAAAAAATATTAGAATTTATGAAAAAGATGATAAGTATATAAGCACTATTAGAATTATTGAAGATGTAAAAAAAGAAAAATAAATAAAAAAAATAATGATTTACAAAAAAAACTTTTCTAAAAAAATTCTAACTAAATATTATTATAATGAGTAATAAATTTTGTAATACACATCATTTATTCTTTAAAAAGAATTTAGATATTTTAAATAACAAAGATAATGAAATTAAATTTTACAGAACATTATACACCTTAAACAAAGATAAAATTGAGTTATTAAATAAAATATTTTTAGAAAAGATTACTAAGAACTGGGTTTATATAGAGAATTACTTGAAAAACTTGAGAAAAATTGTAAAAGTAGTAAAATCATCAGGAAATTTAAAAGATTTTGAGATTGAGAAGATGATAGATGAGTATTTGAGTTTAGAGAAGAAGATGAAAAATTCAGGAACATTTTTGAAGCATATGACTAAATTCATTTATAGAAAAAATTTGTATGCTGAAGTAAAGGAATTACTTTTTATATTATCTAATAAGTATAGTTGTGAAATAATATTAAATAAAGATTTAAGTAAGGAAAATTGTTCGAAGAGATATATAGAGAAAATAATTAAATTAGCAAATGGGAATATGAATATATTGATTAAATTATTGTATCCAAAAGTAAAATCTGTAAAAAATTATTTTGGAAAAATTGAATATGAGACTGCTTATATGTTTTTTAAATGTTTGAAATTGATGGAGAAACATAAAATAGATCCGGTAAAAGGTTTAAAATTAGATATAAAATTAACAAAGCCAAAGAAGTTAAATGAAATTTTAGAAGATTTAGAATTGAATTATATTATGAAGAGTGGGAATGATTTTGATGATAAAAAGTTTGATGTAAGGAGTATAAGTGAATATATTCTTTTATTAAAAAAGAGGGGTCATACTCTTTGGTATGCAGTAAATTTTGTTTGGAATAATATTTATGGATGTGGAGATTGTATTATAAATGAAATAACAAATTCAAATGTTGTATCAATGAATAATATAGAGTTACAAAAACAAAATTATTTGACAGCGATAAAGATATATATAATGTGTAGGGAAGGTTATATATCAAATATAAATGTATTTCAAAATTTTGAATAATTTGTAGCATTAGAATAATTTGTAGCATTAGAATAATTTGTAGCATTAGAATAATTTGTAGCATTAGAATAATTTGTAGTACTTTAATAAAATAATCTTATTTATTAAATTTTTCTATATAGTATTAGTGTATATGGAAAAATATTATCAAAAGGGAATATATCCCGCCCCATATAAATTAATTGTATTAGGTGACGTTCATGGAGATTTTTATGCAACAGTAAATAGTTTAAAAAAAGGAAAAGTAATAGATAATCAACTAAATTGGTGTTGTGGGAGAGCACATATAGTTCAAATGGGAGATATTTTAGATAGGAAATGTAGAGATACAAATGTGAATGATGAAGACTCTGAATTTCGTATAATAACACTTTTTATAAAATTAATGAAACAATCTTTGGAAAAAGGTGGTGGGTTTCATTGTGTATTAGGAAATCACGAATTGATGAATGTAAATGGAAATTATAATTATACTTCAATGAAAGGTATAACACATTTTAAGAATAGATTACATGGAAGACGTGCTTTCTTTATGCCTGGATCGAATATGTGTAAAATATTTGCCAAATATTGGAATCCAATTATTAAAATAGGAAAATTTATTTTCTGTCACGGTGGATTATCTTATAATATATCATCTAAATACTCAATCCCTCAAATTAATGGTTTAATGAGAGAATTTTTAAAAGGAAAGATTAAATTAGTAAAAAACAAACATTTCAATATCCTTTTTAATAACAATAATTCTATTTTATGGAATAGAGATTATTCGACAGGAGAATTTGACATTAATAGAACAAAGAAATTACTTCAATTTAAAAAATGTGAATATATGGTTGTAGGTCATACACCACAAAGAGAAGGTATTAATTTAAAAAAAGGATTAATATGGTGCACCGATACAGGTATGTCCGAGGCGTTTGGAAAGAGAGTAAATGATAATAAATTACAATTACTTTTAATAACAAATAATGGAAAGAGTATGAAAATTTTGAAATAAGTTTGTGAATAAAGAATGAAAATAAAATCTCCAAATATTTATTGAAATGAATAAATATTTGATATTTACATCTATCATAATTGGTATTGTTCTCATAATTTCTTTCATAATAATATTTAATTCTTATAATAAAAAAAATATTTTGAATAACGATGTGAAAGAGAATGATTTTCAACTTAAAAATGAAATACTTTATAATACAGATTTAGATAATCATAAAAATATGGAAGAGTATTATCAAAAAGGTATTTATAAATCAACTTATAAAATTATAGTTTTAGGAGACGTTCATGGAGATTTGGAAGCAACTATTAGAGCATTGAAAAAAGGTAGAGTAATAGATGATACACTTAATTGGTGTGGGGGTAAAACTCACGTAGTTCAAATGGGAGATATAGTTGATAGAAAAATACGGGGGAATTGTTTGAAGGATGAAGACTCAGAATTTAAGATAATAGAATTATTTCTAAAATTAATGAAACAAGCGTATGAGAGTGGTGGTGGTTTTCATTGCATCTTAGGTAATCACGAATTAATGAATGTAACCGGTGATTTGTCATATGTCTCTGATATGGGGTTGAAGCATTTTATTGATGGTGCGAATGGAAGAAGAAAGTATTTTGAGAGAGGAGGTCCAATGTGTCAGGTGTTTAGTAAATATTGGAATCCAGTTATAAAGATAGGAAAATATATGTTCTGTCACGGATCTGTTAGTTATGATATAGGAACTAAATATAATATTATTGAAATAAATGATTATATGAGACGTATGTTAATGAATGAATTGAAACCAGGAGAAGAGAGAATAGTTTATAATTTATTTTTTGATGGAAAATCAATTTTATGGAATAGGGAATTTTCAGAAGATTATTTTGATAATGTAAAAGTAAAGGAGATGTTGGGAAATCATAAATGTGAATATATGGTTGTGGGTCATACAATACAAATGCAGGGAATAAATATGAAAAAAAGTTGTATATGGTTTGTAGATACAGGTATGTCTGAGGCATTTGGAAAAAGAGAGAATGATAATAGAATTCAAGTTTTAGAGATATTAAGGAATGGGAAGAGTGTAGATATTTTGGTTTAGTAATTTAATGAAAAAAATCAATAAAATGAAAAATTATATAAAAAATATTTTATAATTTATATGAGAATGAATGATTTTGAAATAAAAGTAAGAGGTTTAGCGCGTGGTTTTACAACTATAATACCAATTGTTAGTATCTTGGTAGGATTTATATTTAGGGAGAATTTTGGAATGTTTTTAGGTGGATTTTTACTTATATGTGATTTCATAAATCATTTTGTAAAGAAATTCTTTAAATGGTGGTATAATAAAGAAGGTGTTGAGGAATTATGGTTAATTGGAAGGGGTGAAAGACCAGAAGGAGCAAAACATTGTGGTTCATTTATAAATGAAAATGATATGAATGGAAAAGCAACATCATTTGGTATGCCATCAGGACATTCACAGATGGCTATTACAGTAGCATTGATGATAATCATGTTTTTAGGAAATAAATATGGAGGAGATGCGAGGAATATAATTGCTATGTTTATTGTAGCAATCTTGGCGATTGGTATTCTTATTAGTAGATGGTGGATGGGATGTCATACTTGGGGACAGATTGCAGTTGGTTCTGTATTTGGGATAATTTATGGATTAATTGGATGGTATGTATTCAAGGCAATTTTTTTGAGAGATAGTGAAACAGATGTTATAGAAGAGTCTTAATTTTACAAAAGTATGTGAGTATTAAAAAGAATAAATAAATATTTTTTTTAATATATGAGTGAAAATATTGTTTTAAACAATGTGAAAGAGGATAAAAAAGAAGAACAATCCCAAACTAATAAAAATAAAAATAAAATAGTAAAACAGATATGGCAGACTTGGAAAACAAAGAAAATTCCATTAATAGCGAGAATTCCATTTTTAAGTTGGAATCAAAACGAAGATTGGAAGAGAGCGGTTGAAGATGATAATGATATAGATAAATATGTAAAAACTAACTTTCCAACTTTACATAAAAAATTTATGAAAGTACCATTTCCTGTAATGAAAGCAGATATATGGAGATATTGTGTTGTTGCAAAAGAAGGTGGTTTATATACTGACTTAGATACAACTTGTAAGATCCCTATTCAAAAATGGCTTCCACCAGATGCTGAATTTGTTATAAGTTGTGAGAATAGAACAGAACTATTTTGTCAATGGACTTTTTATGCTAAACCAGAACATTATATTATGAAAAGAATGGTTGAACTGTTGGAGATAAGATTAGAAGGAAAAATGAAATTCTTTAAACCAATGGTTCATTATTATACCGGACCTACATTCTTTACTTTGGCTATTGTAACAGCGATCAAGGAGATGTTGTTAATGGAAGATGAAAAAGTGTTGGCTTTAAAAATAAATTCGAGATTATTAAGGAGAGTTCCACATAATAATAATAAAAGTGAAACATTGAATAGATTGAGAAAGTTTTTATTGAAACATAAAATATATATTTTTAGAAATAATGTTTTTGACGGTTTATTCGTAAAACATCATTATGGGGGTAATTCCTGGAATGTAAAAGGTTACGTTCCTTGGAAAATACAAAGAAATAAAATTATGAATAATTTAGCATTGAAAAAGAGGAGATAAATATTTAGATCTAAATTTATAAATTTAATAAATTATTAACACCAGTTTCTAAATCAATTTTAATATCCCAACCTAAATCTTTAAGTTTTTGATTACTGATATAGTATCTTTTATCATTAAAAGGTCTATCAGGAATATATTTAATCCATTCATTGTAATTATCAGTGTTTTTTATTTTTTTAATTAAAAATTCAGCGACATGGTGGACAGAGAATTCCATACCTTCATCACAACCTATATTGTAAATCTCTCCAACTTTACCTTTTAATAAAATTCTTTCAAAAGCACGTGCTGTATCTTCTGCGTGTAAGAAAGCCCTTACACAACTACCATCGCCTTGAATTGTAACCTTCTTTCCTTCGCGTAATAATTTAATAAATTTTGGAATTAATTTTTCTGGATATTGATTTGGACCATATACATTATTACCTCTTGAAATTATTATTGGCATCCCAAAACTATGATTATATGATTGTGCCAAAGCCTCCGCACCAGCCTTTGTTGCCGCGTAAGGATTTGTAGGGCATAGAATAGATTGTTCTGTTTTGTGATTTTCATCTAAATCTAATTGAGACTCACCATATACTTCATCAGTAGAAACGTGAATGAAAAGTTTTAAACTTTCTTGATGTAATCTTGCTACTTCTAATAAATTATGAGTACCAAAAACATTATCCTTAGTATATTGAAGTGAATTTGTGAATGAATTATCTACGTGTGATTGAGCGGCGAAATGGATAATATGACTTATTTCATTTGTATCAAAAATATAATTTAACAAATCAAACTCTTGTAGATTACCTTTAATAAATTGATAATTCTCTGAGTTTCTTATCTCTTCATCTACATTAAGTAAGTCTCCACAATAATATAAAGCATCAAAATTTATAACTTTTATGTCAGGATTTTTTTTACAAAAATAATTTATAAAGTTTGAACCAATAAAACCAGCACCACCAGTAACAAATAAAGTTTTAATTCCATTAAGCCTATTTGAAGTTTTAATTATTTTTTGATAAGTATCTTTATATTGAATTAAACATTCTCTTACAGCATCTTTAATATTTCTAACATCAGGATATAACTTCCCCAATTTAGTTGTATCTAAATAGTTATTCGATCTGTCCGCTGCTAAAATTTTACTCTGTTCTTCAATACTGAAATTTTTATATTCAAAATCTGGATCAACTATCTCTTTAAACATATCAAGGATTTCATTATGAGATATAAGTCCAGGATTGGTAAGATTAATAGTTCCTGTCATACCATTATACATCATATCAATAACTTTGGGGAGTAATTCAGGAAGGACTGTCATAGAGTTTTTAATGGAACAAATCTTTTCATAAGTTGTTATTTTTGTTATAAAATTTCTTGAATTCATTTCTCCTGTGATGGGCATACGAATTCTTAAATTCAAAACACTCTCTTCGAAATATTTCATAATTTGATCTGTGAAACCTTTTACAATTGAATAACCTGAACCGAAAAAGTTAGGAAATGAGTTTTCAGTGAAACCATTAATTTCTTGTTCGAAAGGATGTTCTTCATCAAATTTAAATATACAACCAGTTCCTAAATAAGTATAATGTATCCCACTATCTTTGGCAACTAATGCTAATAATAAAGGTGAATAAAGATTATCACGGACATTATCAACTAATTTCTTATCTTGTTCTAAATAATCTATTGTTGAATAAACTTTATTACCTATTTTTCCGTGTGTCCGTCCTATAAAAGATATTATATGAGTAGGATTTACATCACTTACTTCATTACGTAAATTAGGGAGATTGTCCGCACGACTTTTACCATTAACAAATTCAATACCTTTTGATTTTAATATATCAACAAATTGAGTTCCAATCCATCCATTAGACCCATAAACTAATAATTTCATTTATATAATATGAAAATATTATATAAAATGTAAAATAACACAATAAAATAACACAATAAAATATTTATTCTTCAATAGATTTATCATAATTTGATAAAAATTTTTCTATACTTTCCAAAGCATTAGGTAATTCATATTTTTTTAATGATATTAAAGAAGTATCTAACACTGAATAACATTCACCTTTGTCACGAAGATTTTTTTCTACTTTCCATTTAAATTTTTTAATAATATATTTTTTATATAATTGTAATATTTGATTTTCTGTAACTGTTCCTTCATTGCATAGATTAAAAGTCCCCTTATCACGATTTTTTAATAAATCTATTATTATAGGTGCTATATCTCTTAATAATGAAACTGAAACATTAATTTCATTCACTTTTGTTTTGAAGAATATTTTTTTTATGTAATTATCTTTATCTTTTAAACTTTCTGTTATTAAATTTGGAACTCTTAAATTTAATGAATCGGTAAATTTTAATAATCTGTCGGTGTAACATAAAATATTCCTTTTTTTGTCCGGCTTAAAGTTAGGTTCATCTTCTTCATTGAATAATCTTTTTAAGTTTTCTTCAAAATTATAAATGTTCCCATTACCAATATAAGTAAAATGTATTTTATATAATTGACAGAAAAATGCTAATTTAATTGGTGAATATAAATTTAAATCCATCTCTTTTTCAAAATCATCAGTTTTTTCAGTATTAAAATAATTTTCGCAATAAACAACGTGAGAATATTTATCTTGTAAAATTTCTATTTGAATATCATTACTTTTTGTATCATAATAAGAATAACTATATTTTATTTCTTCTTTTTCAAAAATCTTAATCAAATATTTCCCTATTAAATTATTGTGCCCACATAATAAAACATTCATCGCTAATTAATTATATATAATTATTATTTACATAAATCGAATATAAATATTTTTTCATAAAAAGTCGTTATATATAAATTTATAAAAGTCAATTAAACTTAAAGAGTATATTATAGGATTAAATAATATGGTAAAGATTATTGGAGAAATTGGTATTAATCACAACGGTTCAGTAGAACTTTGTAAGCGTTTAATGATGATTAGTAAGGGGGCTGGTATGGATTATGTTAAACTCCAGAAGCGTGATCCAGATGTATGTGTTCCAGAAGCACAGAAGAGTAAGCGTAGGATGACACCTTGGGGTGAGATGAGTTATTTGGAGTATAAGAAGAGAGTAGAGTTTAATGAAGAACAGATTAAAGAACTTTTGGAGTATGCGAAGGAGATTGATATTAATCTATTTGCATCAGTATGGGATATTAATTCAGCGCGTTTAATGGCAAAATATACGAAGATTGCGAAGATTGGTAGTGCTCTTATTACGGATTTGGAATTATGTAAGTTTGCTCGTGACAATTTCGAGTTTCTTATTATCAGTACAGGGATGAGTACAGAGGAAGAGGTGAAACGATGTATTGAAGTGTGTAATCCAGATGTGGTTATGCATACAAATTCAACATATCCTTGCCCTGCTGGTGAATTAAACCTGCGATATATTGAATGGTTGAGGGAGAAATATCCTGAAAAGGAGATTGGATATAGTGGGCACGAATATGGATTAGTAACTTCATTTGCTGCGGTTGCTATGGGTGCGACTTGGGTAGAGCGTCATATTACACTTGATCGTGAGATGTGGGGTTCGGACCAGTCATCATCTATTGAGCCATCAGGAATTTATAAGTTAGTGAAGGGAATTCGGGATATTGAGGAAGCGACTAAACATTCACCACAGGAGCGTCTTCTGTTTGAAGGAGAATTAAGTAAAAGGAAGTCATTAAGAGGGGTTTGAATGAAAGAAATAAAAATATAATAAAAAAGTAATAAAAATTGTACTAAAAAAAAGTAATTAAATTTATTGAAAATAAATAAATTTAATAGAAATCAAATAATTTACAAATCAGGTGATAATCTTAGATATGGAGGAGGTAATCTATCATTAATAGTGTAATCTCTTTTAACTTCTCTTTGAACGTGCCATGTTTTAATTAATTTAGGGGCATTATATACATAAATTTTTTGTTTGACTAATTCATAAGGTAGAATATTGTCACAACCAAGAATACCTAAAATGAATTTGAATAATTTCAATTTCCGTATTTTACAGTTACTGTGAAATATCCAAGTATCCTGTGCGTGTGGATTAGGTCCATATAATTGTTTTGTATAAAATTCATATCTTAAAAGAGAATACCAACATTTTCCTTTAATTAAAGAAGTTTTAAATATATTTCTAATACTTTCATCTAAGAATATGTCTGAATTAGAAAAAACAATGTAACCCTTTACTTTTTTCTCTTTTACATAATTTATAACATCATAAAATCTTAAACGAACACCAATAACTACTTGTTGAATTAATTCCCATTCTTCTTTTTCTAAATTCATTTCCTGATGGGAATAAATCCTTTCATTCAACATTATATATCTATCAATCAAACCTGATTTCAAACATTCTATATTTTTTTTCAAAACAAATTGCAATTCAATATTTCTAAAATTATCTTTATGGACGAAAAACTGTTGAATTAAAATAATTTTATCAACTGCTTCGTCATCACTCAATACATCTTTTTTAAATTCTAAATCGTGCCAAATTGGTCCAGTTTTAATAACACTCATTATATATATTCTTTATTTATTATTTATAAATCTTTTTATACAAAAAAACTTTTCAACCAATCATAATAAGATAATGGTTTAGGCACTTCCACCTTTACTTCCATCTCTTCAAATGTTTCATTTGTTACTTCTTCTTCGGAAACCTCACAACCTTGTTCTTCGCTTGATACTTCTTGTTCCTTTTCTTCTATATATTCATCACTTTCTTCTTCATTAATATCATCTTCACTGTAATCGTAAAAATCTTCACTATATTCTTCATCTGAACCAGATGTTAAAGGATAATATATAACATTTTTTCTTACTAATTCCTGTCTTATCTCTTTTTCATCTTCTAAATATTCAGTTTCTATACTATCGTCAAAAGAAGTCTCAGAGAATGACCCTCTATTAAAATCACCTTGACCATTTTCACAATCTTCATCACTATAAAATAAATGTAAAAGAATATTTATATCTTCTTCTAATCCTAAAAAATCAAATACTTTTTCATTTTCTAAATAATAATCTCTAATATCTATATTAGAAAATGGATTTATTTTTTTTAGTTCTACTAATTTTCTAATACAACATTTGGTTCTAATATTTCTGTACCATTTCGATATTTGAGATATAGCTAAATCTTCAATATGCCAGTTGAAAACGTGACTTCTTCTATTTTGAATTTTGAGGAAGAACTTTGTTGTAAAATTATTCTTCTTCAAAACAGTTTTATGCTTTTTGATTAATTGAATTATCTCTTTTGGATATTCTTCGAATAAACAGATCACTTGTGCTTCATATGTATCTATCATTGGAAAATTCATTCTTTATAAATAGATAAATATTTTTTTATTTGTCCTTTTTTCTAAATTGATAAGAAAATTATAAACTTAGAGAATTAAAAATATATAATCTAAATGTCTATCTGTTTATTCGCAAGTCAAGTCGCTATTATTACAGGACACAATAAGTATAAAAAAGTGCATGAACTATTAAATCAAATTTGGGGAAGATATTTTCCAACAGATTATAGAAATACAATTGAGTACATTGAGAAAAGTAAAAAAGTTAAGTTAGTTCCCATTAAAGAAGATAGTGAGATAGTTCAGGATATTACAAAGAAGAATAATCTTAATTTGGAAAATGAGATTAAGAAGTGTGTAACATCTAAAAATGTAGAAGAGTTGGATAATAGTAAGAATGATATTCTTAAAAAGGTTAATGAAAAGAAAGTAATTAAGAAAGAGGAAACAAAGAGTAAAGTTGAAAAATTTGTAAATGTTGTTTTACAAATTAAGAAGGATGAGAAAAAAATGACAGTGGTAAAAAGGAATATTTTACAGAATGTTGAAGAGGAACAAAAGGAAGAGATTAAGAAAATCCTTTCAAGTGTTAATTTAGATGTTGATAAAGAAAAGGTTATTGAGAAGATTAGTAAAGTAGTTGATGAGAAGAAGATGAAGAGTGTTATGAAGAATGTTGATAAATTGGCAGATGGCGTGAGTTCATTAAAGGTTATTAAGGAGAAGTTAGTAGAAGAGAAGAATGTTATTTTGAATAATTTCGATGATAAAAAAAGTAAGGAGATGGTAAATAAGATTTTAAGCAATGCGAAAACAGTAGAGAAGAATAAGGATAAAATTATGAAGAAATTAGAGGATGATGGTAAAAAGGAGAAAGAAGAATTGAAGAAGAATTTGAATAGTTTGGGTAATCGTAATTTTGGTATTAATCACGAGAATAATGTATTGAGACAGTTTGAGGAGAAGCGTGGTGTAAGAGTAATGGAGGATAGGCGTTTTTATAAAAGAAAATTATTTTCAACAGAGAGTTTGAATTGGTCTATTGGTGGGCGTATAGATGGTATTATGGAAGATGGGACGATTGTAGAGATTAAGAATAGGATTTATAGATTATTTTATAAGTTACGTGATTATGAGAGGGTTCAAATACAATCTTATATGTATATTTTCAGGGCGGAACAAGGAGTATTAGTAGAGGCAAAGGGAGGGCAGGTTAATACTATTGATGTAGAGTTTAATGATGAGGCTTATGAGGAGATTAAGGATAGAATTCGTCGTTTCGCATCATTTTTTAATGAATTTATTGGGAATTTTGAGATGAAGAAGAAGTTATTGATTGGGACGGATTTAGAAAAGGAGAGTTTATATGTTGTTTAGAATTATTGAATTATTTTCTTTTCATTTCTTTTATTTATTTTCTTTCAATATAGTATATGGTAAAGAAGGTTGTAAAGCATAATCTTAGTTTAATTAAAGTTTTAGTATGTGTGGCATTAATAATGGTAATTGTTATGAGGGATAATGTAGATTGTAATTATTCTCATATTGCTACATTGGTATTATTATATATTATTATTGATGAGATGGTTGATAATATTGTTTTATCATTTATTTATGCGGTATTAGTTTGGGTAGTTTTATTTGTTATTTTGAAGAATTATTTAAATAAAAGTTTGAAAACAATGGAGAATTTTGAGAATGATGAGAAGAGAGAGAAAAATTTAGGGAAAGCGACAAAAAAGAGAGTATCACATTTGAAAGATATGATAAAGAAGTTAGAGGGAGGAGTTGCATTAACAAAGGATGATTTAGAAGAGAAGAATGAGATTGGAGATTATGATTTCAAGAAGAGTAGAGTCACGGAAGAGGATGATGAAAGGGCTAAGGATAAGAAAATGGATGATTTAACACCAAGAGAGGCTCAAAAGGAGACATTCCAATTGATTAATACAGTGAAACAATTAAAATCTACTGTAAATGAATTAGCGCCATTATTAAAAGAGGGTAAGAGTATATTGAGTACATTGGGAGCATTGAAAGTATAAATTAAAGTTTAACTATCTTTTCAAAAAAATTATATATATAATATTTATATATATAATGGTTAAAAAAATTTCAGTTTTATCATTTTTAGTAGTATTAATCCCATTAATCGCTTTATTATTATGTTCTGGGGGTTTTAATATAGAGATGTTTTCAACATTAATAGGTGAAGAGTTGAAACAGGATTTCAAACAGAAATTAAATAGTTTGAAGTATTTCCATCCAAAAAATGTAGATAGTGATGAAATGATAAGAACAGAACCAATACATGCGGATGAAGTAAATGAAGAATTGGAAAATAGAATGGAACAAAACTTTGTAGCACCATTCCAAATAGAGACTTTTGGCGATGATAGTAATTGGAAGAATTTAAGATTTTTCCAGGACCAGAATGTCCGTCCATATTTAATTGGAACTAATCCAATTCACGCAAAGGAGATAGATGATAATGGTGAAGAAATGATTGAAGGTTTCTCTATAATGGATATGTTTAGAAAACCTAATAATGATATGAAATTAGATAGTCCATTATTACCACATGGAGATGATATAACTAAATCTTTAAAGAATATGAAAATGATGCCACCAGTAAAGAATTCGAGGACTTTATCAAATGGAATGGCAACAGGAACACCACAATCAAATTTAGAAGCACAATTTTTAAATAAATTAACAAAAACAACAGAGAATGCTGTATTGAATAAAGCATTAGAGAAACAAGCAATTGCGAATTCTCAAAAATCAGTTCCAATCATAAATGCCAAACCACAATCTATTGTAAAAAATGTTCCTGATAAAAGCGATTTTCAAAGTAAATTTGAATGCCAGTTTTTCAATGGGAAATGTCCTGCGGGATGGTCTTCAAATGGTAGTTTCACTTTATCTGGATTAGGTTCTGGTATAAATGTAACTTGTGGAGGTGATAGTAGTAATGTGAAGAGTGTAATGACAAAATCTTGTAAATGTGTTGCAGAAGTAATTGATAGAAAAGTTAAAAGAATTCACGTAACAGAACCAGGTTCAGGATATAGTGTTGATGATATTCCCGAAATTGTTATAAAGAGTAGAAATGGTAAAGGGTCAGGGGCATTAGCAGAAGCAATAGTTGATGATACAGGTAGAGTGCAAGTTGTTACTGTTGTAGATGGTGGTTCGGGATATACAGAAACACCGATTGTTGAAATTGTAAAATCTAATTCAAACCAACAAATAAACCAATGTTGCCGGAATCTTTTTTAGAAAAAAAGATTAATCAAAAAAGTTAAATGAAAAAGTTAAAAAGTTAAATGAAAAAAGAATTGAAAATTTAATTTATTTCTCACTCTCTTACTTTTTTTCCTTGTATATATTATAATGGTGAAAGTTGCTAAACAGACAGTACATATAATATATATTGTAATCGCTTTACTTATAGCATTTATTCTATATCAATATTTTGAGAATAATAATAAGGACTTGCAGATAGAGAATTTAATGGGTAATGAAACATTTGTAGATGATGTTGTAAATCCACAATTACAATCAGTTAATATTGCTGATTACAATTACATTCAAAGAGACCCAAAGCAAGTTAATGCACTTGATAGAGTATATAACCCACTTAGATATCCATATAAAGGGCGTGATTTTTATAATCAAAATTGGAGACCAAACTTAGCATTACCTCCACAAGTAGTTGGATGTGGTGGAAGAAATACTCCTTGTTTAGGAGGATCACAAGTTCCAATTGCTAATCCTATGTACCCTTTAAATATTAATAATAATAATATTGCACCAATTAATATAAGAACAAGAGGTCCATTAGGAGAGCCACAACAGATTGGTTCTATTTACAGATTGTATTCACACGATAATGAAGTTCTTCCATTATTCGGTAGAAAGAAATATCCAAATGGTTCAAACAATTGGGAATATTATACAGTTGCTGGTGATTACAATATCAAAATGAAGATAGTTCAAAAAAGAAGAGGAGAAGAGTTGGGAAC
>Ga0209199_1001430_pt1 | contig 28755 bp, 23 predicted proteins | sample COGITO_mtgs_1105_7_FD_184805 | JGI IMG/M metagenome (GOLD analysis project Ga0209199, IMG submission 184805) | Pelagic marine microbial communities from North Sea - COGITO_mtgs_110523 (SPAdes) (version 2) | ecosystem: Environmental > Aquatic > Marine > Epipelagic ...
GAGCAAATCGGATCTTCCAACTTTGTTTAGGGTATTCCGAATCCAGTCTTTGTTTTCCTTTTTATACCAGAAGAAAAATTTATGCTGGTCTTCTCGCTCCTGTTTTGTTTTTGGTGTTCTTGTTGGCTTTAAGGTATACGGATGATATCCAGAATAATAAATAACCGTTGCTACCGTCATTGGGGTTGGTGTAAAACCTTGCACTTGCTCTAGCTGAAAGCCCATATCTTTGGTTTCTGCAGCTAAATTTGCCATATCTTCTACTTCACTTGCTGGGTGACTCGATATAAAATAAGGAATCAATTGTAGGTTCAGTTTCTTTCGGATATTGATCTTATCAAAACGCTCTTTAAAGAGATGAAAATATTTAAAAGAGGGTTTACGCATTAATTTCAAAACAGGATCTGAGGTATGTTCTGGTGCTACTTTCAAACGTCCAGAAACGTGTTTTGTCATGACCTCTTCGGTATACGCATCCAACTCTTTTGGATCCGCATTTTTATTAAATTCTGGGACCAACATATCGTGGCGAATTCCACTTCCAATAAAAGATTTTTTAATCTTTGGATGTTTATCTACTGCTTGATATAATTCTGTTAAAGGCTTGTGGGAAGTGTCTAAATTAGAACAAATTACAGGGGAAATACAACTGGGTGCAATGCACTTATCGCAAATAGATTGTACTTTTCCTTTCATCTGATACATGTTGGCTGAAGGCCCACCAATATCAGATAAATAGCCTTTAAAATCTGGCATGTTTGCTACTTTATCTATTTCTTTTAAAACAGATTCTTGACTTCTACTGGCAATAAATTTTCCTTGGTGCGCAGAAATGGTACAAAAACTACAACCCCCAAAACATCCTCTATGAATATTAATAGAAAATTTGATCATTTCAAACGCAGGAATCGGTCCTCGTTTGTCATATTTTGGATGCGGTAAACGGGTAAAAGGCAAATCAAAAGAACCATCAATTTCCTTTTCTGTCATGGTTGGAAACGGCGGATTGATGACCAATGTTTTTCCTTCTACTTCTTGAAAAATTCTTCTTGCTTTTAATTTATTAGATTCTTGTTCAATCACTTTAAAATTCGAAGCAAATGTTTTTTTATCTTTTAAACAAGCGTCATGAGAACTGATCGTTACATCTTCCCATTCATTAATTGCAGGGATTTTTTCTTGTTTTTGATCAATTAAAACAGCCGTCTGTTTGATGTTTTTTAAACTCGAAAAAGGGACGCCTTTTTGCAACAATTCTACAATTTCACGCAAAGGTTGTTCTCCCATTCCATAGACCAACATGTCTGCTTTGGAAGTTTCTAAAATAGTTGGTAATAATTTATCCGACCAGTAATCGTAATGGGTTACACGTCTTAACGAAGCTTCGATCCCACCAATTAAAACAGGTACATCTGGAAACTTTTCTTTTAATATTCTTGAATATACAGAAGTTGCATAATCGGGTCGAAAGCCTTTATCACCATTAGGTGTATAAGCATCTTTATCTCTTCTTTTTTTACTTGCGGTGTAATTACTCACCATCGGATCCATACAACCACCGGTGGCTCCGAAAAACAAACGGGGCTTTCCTAATTTTTCAAAATCTTGAAGATTGTCGTTTACACTTGGTTGTGGCACAATGGCCACTCGCAAACCATAACTTTCTAAAATACGACCAATAACTGCAGGTCCAAATGAAGGATGATCTACATAGGCATCTCCACTAAATAAAATAACATCCAACTCATCCCAACCACGAATTTTTACTTCCTTGTTTGTTGTTGGTAACCAATCTGTTAATTGATGCCTTTTTGTATCCTCCATATTTTGTAAAAATACAGAATTTTAATGGAATTGAACACTTATTTCAAAAATGTGATTTTGAGGAAATAGTAAAAGAAATCCTAAATCTAGAAAGCTGTAACTGAAATTCCCACATATTGTTCTTTCTAAATAAGGGTCTTTATGGAATTTTGAAAAAACGATTAGAACATTACAACATCATTGCAATTAGAAAAAACCACTTATGCAAGTTTGAATTACTTTTCATTTATAAATGAAGACTCCTTTTTAATAATTTTTATCCCAATCTACTTGTGAACAATAAACTTTAACTTTTACTTTCTCTGAGTTTCTTTAAAAAAATAAGCATCATTAAAAACCAACCAACAACAAAAGACACTCCTCCTAGAGGCGTTACAAACCAAATAGATTTTGCTGTAATATCCGTTAAATGAATGATATAAATTGAGCCCGAGAAGAGAAAAATCCCTAGAAAGAAAAAAAGACTAATCCTGTTTTTCTGGTTTTTGGTAAATCCTTCATATGTATTGACAAATAATAATACAATTGTATGATACATTTGATATTGAACAGCGGTATTGAAACTATTTATGGCGTCAATAGATAGTTTGTTTTTTAGAGCATGTGATCCAAAAGCACCTAAGATTATTGCCAGGAACCCTAGCAATGAAGTGATTGTTAATTTTTTATACATATCATTATTTTTCGATGCTTTAAACAAAACGTGTACCTTCGCCACGCAACAAAAGTACAGAATAATTTAATGAAAAATATACTAATTATAGGCGCTGGAAAATCATGTGCTTCAGTTATAAGGTATTTATTAGACAAATCATCCGAAGAGAATTTACACATTATTATTGGTGACATTCATACTGAAAACGCTAAGAATATTGTAAATAATCATATAAATGCATCTATAATTTTGCTAGATATTTATAATGAGAAACAAAGGAAAGAAGCCATTCAAAAAGTAGATATTGTAGTCTCTATGCTTCCCGCTCGTTTTCATTTTACAGTAGCTAAAGATTGTATCAAGTATCACAAACATTTGGTAACTGCCTCATACATTTCAAAAGAAATGAACGGTTTGGATACAAAGGCAAAAGAAAAAGGGTTAGTTTTTATGAATGAAGTTGGGTTGGACCCAGGAATAGATCATATGAGCGCAATGCTTACAATTGATCGCATTAAAAATACTGGCGGAAAAATGCTGTCCTTTAAATCCTATACAGGCGGTTTAATCGCTGCAGAAAGTGCTACTAATTTGTGGAATTATAAATTTACGTGGAATCCGAGAAATGTAGTTTTAGCAGGACAAGGGGAAACCGCTAAATATATTGAAAATGGAACCTATAAAAACATTCCCTATCCTGAATTATTTAAAAAAACAGCGCTGTTACAAATTACTGGAGTTGGAAATTTTGAATCCTATGCAAACAGAGATTCTCTTAAATACAGAAATATTTACGGTTTAGAAAATATTCCGACGCTGTATAGAGGAACCCTCAGAAAAGTTGGTTTTTCTGAAGCTTGGGATACTTTTGTACAGCTTGGAATGACAGATGATTCTTACACGATAGCAGATTCTGAAAAGAGGAGTTATCGGAGTTTTCTAAACTTATTTTTAGCAGGCGCGCCTTCCGATACTGTAGAAATGAAATTGTGTGCCTATTTAAAAATAGACCAGACCCATGTCATCTATAAAAAATTAACGGAACTTGCTTTTTTTAATCCGAAAAAAAAAATAGGCTTAAAAAATGCGACTCCAGCACAAATGCTCCAAAAAATACTAGAAGAAGCCTGGACTTTGCAAAAAGAAGAGAAAGACATGATTGTGATGCAGCATTTATTTGGCTATGAAATAAACGGAGAAAAAAGACAAATAGAAAGCAATTTAGTCGTTCTTGGTAAAAATCAAACCGACACTGCAATGGCAAAAACAGTTGGTTTACCTGTTGCAATTGCTGCTTTGAAAATAGTAAAAGGTGAAATTAAAACTTCAGGTGTTCAACGACCAATAGCCAAAGAAATGTATCAACCTATTTTAAAAGAATTAGAAAATTACGGAATACAATTTGTAGAAAGAGACGTTAAATAGCTGGAGCCACACTCCTAATCACATGAATGGATAACGTAATGTGTGTTCAAGTTATTTTTGAAGAATGAAAAAGTTGTACCAATAAATTTTATCATTCCTGCGAAACTCAGCATCTTACATTTTCAAATAAAAGTCTTTCGTTAAATTAATATATGCTGCTGTGTATTGATGGCGGGCAAGTTCTATAATTAAAAGTTCTTCTTTTAGTTCCGTTTGACAAAAAGAAAACGCTAACAAACTTCTCTTTATTTCTGAAGTAGTAGTCCCTTGAACGCGACAAACGCTATTTAAAAATAAATTTTTATCTGCTGCAATAGCAACAAAATTTTCCTCCTCTTTAAAAGGAATGATGACCGTAAATTTTCCATTTTCTGATAAAATTTTTGAAACACCAATAATTAATTCTTCAAAAGACAGGGAAGAAGTAAAACGTGCTTTGTTTCTTGCTTCATCATTCGATTCAAACGTATCTGAATAAAATGGTGGATTCGAAACTATCAAATCATAACGCTCTTCTTCTTGACTAATTTCATCAGCAAATTCTTGAAAAGAGGCATGATAACAATACAAGCGGTCTCCCCAATCTGACTCTTCAAAATTGACGACCGTTTGTTCATAGGCATTTTCATCAAGCTCTACAGCATCAATAGTCATGGCATCCGATCGTTGTGCAATCATTAAAGAAACAACCCCTGTACCAGCTCCAATATCTAAAACAGTATCTGGATAAAAATCAACAGGACACCAAGCACCTAAGAGCACTCCATCCGTACCTACTTTCATAGCTGATTTGTCTTGCTGAACGGTAAATTCTTTAAATTTGAATGGTGTTAACAAAGTAACTTTCTATTTAAAAGTTAAAAAGTTCTGTGTAATTTATGACACAGAACTTTTTAACACTTTCTATTTTTTAACTTTACTTACTTGTAGAGAGGAAGGGATTCGAACCCTCGATACCGTTACCAGTATACTACCTTTCCAAGGTAGCGCCTTCGACCACTCGGCCACCTCTCTTTTTACAAATACAATGCGATTAACCCTTCAGGAGTTTCGACTTGTATTGTCTTCTTTTCTCTGTCCACTTTTTTTATGAAATCATCTACCATTGGAATAAAAACTTCTGTTCCTTCTCGATCAATTTCAAAAAGAGGTTGTGCAGCTTTATCATTAATATGAACAATTTTTCCTACTTCTCCAAAATTAGCATCAACAACCGTAAAGCCAATTACTTCATGATAGTAAAACTTATCGCCAGAAAGTTTTGGCAACATGGTTGAAGGTAAATAAATTCCACATTTCAATATTGAATCTGCTTCTTCGTCAGAATATACATCTTCAAACTGAACACGTAATTGATTTCCTTTATGCAATGAACTTTTTTCAATAAAAAATGGAACCAAGTTCGCGCCAAACTCGACATAAACTGATTCCATTTCTGTATACAACTCAGGTTCGTCTGTATCTAATTTGATAACAACCTCCCCTTTAAAACTATATTTTGTTACGATTTTGCCTAAATAAAAACAATCTTCTTTACGCATCGTCGTCGTTACTTATAATTTATTCTGCTGCTTTTTCTTGTGCTTCATCTATCGTTTCAGGAGCCGCTTCAACAACTTCTTCCACTTCAGCAACTGCTTCTACAACCTCTTCAACAACTGGTTTCGCTGCTTCAATTCTTGCTTCATTCACTGCTTTTTCTGCGGCTAATGCTGCTGCTTTCGCTTCAGATTCTACCTTAGATAATCCAGCTTCTTTGTCCGAAACTTTTGTTGCTTTTTCTTCTAACCAAACTGCAAATTTAGCATCTGCTTGTTCTTGTGTTAATGCACCTTTTCTAACACCTCCTGCTAAATGATTCTTTAACATGGCACCTTTATAAGATAAAATGTTTTTTGCAGTATCGGTTGGTTGTGCACCATTTTGTAACCATTCTACAGCTTTATCAATGTTTAAATCGATAATTGCAGGGTTTACATTTGGATTGTAAGTACCTATTTTCTCTAAGTATTTACCATCTCTTTTTGCACGAGCATCAGCGGCAACGATCCAATAGAATGGTTTCCCTTTTTTTCCGTGTCTTTGTAATCTAATCTTTACAGACATAATTTGTTAATTTGTTAAGGTTCTCGACCTTGATTATTAAAAATCTTACCATCTCGTAGTAAGTGGGCGCAAAAATACAAAACCTTTTTAAACTTAAACGCTTATTTTTAATAAATTTTTAGGTGTTTAAACGGGTTTTTCTTTAGCTCTTTTTTTTTAGTTTCACCAGCTGCACTTCAAAAAAACATCTTTTTATGAAACACAATCTCAACAAAAGAATGCCACTTCAATTCCTAACGCAGTAAGCAGTATGCAGTATGCAGTATGCATTTTCTTTAGCTCTTTTTTTTAGTTTCACCAGCTTCACTTCAAAAAAAAACATCTTTTTATGAAACACAATCTCAACAAAAGAATGCCACTTCAATTCCTAACGCACTCACTCGAATGTAATCAACAACCGTTGATAACTTCCCTCGAAAAACTCTTCAAAAAAATGTAAATTTACAATCCGTGTTTTAAATGAATAAACACATCAATAAATAAACATTTTTCATGTACTTAATTTTTGACACAGAAACCACTGGTTTACCAAAAAGCTGGAATGCACCAATTACAAATACAGACAATTGGCCAAGGTGTATTCAAATTGCGTGGCAACTGCATGATGAAATGGGAAATGTAATCGAGCACAACGATTTCCTCATAAAACCAGACAACTTTAACATCCCTTATGATGCAGAAAGAATTCATGGAATTTCTACTGAATTAGCAGAAGAACAAGGGATTTCATTGAACGAGTGTTTACTTTTATTTAATGAAGTCCTAAGTAAAACCAAGTTTATCGTGGGTCAAAATTTAAATTTCGACTTGAATATCATGGGGTGTGAATTCCATAGATTGGGACTAGAAACCAAGATGAATTCTCTCCCAGTATTAGATACTTGTACAGAAAAAACAGCACGCATGTGCCAAATTCCTGGAGGTCGTGGGGGCAAATTTAAATTACCAACATTAACCGAATTACACAACCATTTATTTGGTATTGGTTTTGGCGATGCACACAATGCAACTGCCGATGTAGAAGCAACAACACGTTGTTTTTTAGAGTTAATTCGTTTGCAAGAATTCACCAAAGAACAGTTAGATGTTACTGCTGATTATTTCAAGAATTTTTCTGAAACAAACCCAAAACCGATTCAAGTAATTGGTTTAAAACACATCAATCTTAAGAAAGAAAGTGATAAGATTCGGCAGCGACTTGAGAAATTAAAAAATTCGGCAACAACAAAATCTACTTCTGTTGGTTTAGAAGAATTAAAAGATGTACAGTTTGCACATTTACACAATCATACACAATTTTCTGTGTTGCAATCTACCATGCAAATTGGCAACATCATAAAAGCTGCTGCAAAAGACAATATGCCAGCAGTGGCGATGACAGATACCGCAAACATGATGGCTTCTTTTCATTTCGTAAGCGCTGTTTTAAATCACAATAAAACAGCAGAAACTCCAATAAAACCGATTGTAGGTTGTGAGTTTAATATTTGTGAAGATCATAAAAACAAGTCCCAAAAAGACAATGGTTATCAAGTTGTTTTATTGGCAAAAAACAAAAAAGGATATCACAATTTAGCTAAAATGTCTTCCATCGCTTTCGTAGATGGTTTTTACTATGTCCCAAGAATTGATAGAGAAATCATCAAAAAATACAAGGAAGATGTTATTGTTTTAACAGGAAATTTATACGGTGAAGTTCCAAGTAAAATTTTAAATCTAGGAGAAAAACAAGCGGAAGACGCGCTACTGTGGTGGAAACAAGAATTTAAAGATGATTTTTACATTGAGTTGATGCGCCACAATCAACAGGACGAAAAAATTGTAAATGAGACTTTATTGAAGTTCTCTAAAAAGCACGATATTAAAATTATCGCCACAAATAACACCTTTTATTTAGATAAAAAAGATGCAAATGCACACGACATTTTACTGTGTGTAAAAGACGGAGAAAAACAAGCCACACCAATAGGAAAAGGTCGTGGATACAGATACGGTCTACCAAATCAAGAGTATTATTTCAAATCTTCGGATGAAATGAAATCGCTTTTTCTAGATCTACCAGAAGCCATTATCAACATTCAAGAAATTGTTGATAAAATTGAAATTTTCACTTTAGCAAGAGATGTTTTATTACCTGCTTTTGATATTCCTGAGGAATTTGTAGATCTAAAAGACACGGAAGATGAAGGAAAACGAGGAGAGAATAATTTTCTAAAGCACCTCACATTTGTGGGTGCAAAAAAAAGGTATGGAGAGATTACCGAGTCCATAAAAGAACGCTTAGATTTTGAGTTATCCGTTATTGAAAAAACAGGATATCCTGGATATTTTTTAATTGTAGAAGACTTTATTCGCGAAGCAAGAAAAATGGATGTTTCTGTAGGACCAGGACGGGGTTCTGCGGCAGGTTCTGTTGTGGCATATTGCTTATGGATTACCAACATAGACCCTATTAAATATAACTTACTTTTTGAGCGCTTCTTAAATCCTGAACGTGTCTCAATGCCTGATATCGATATCGATTTTGATGATGAAGGTCGAGGAAGAGTGATGGATTATGTAATTAATAAATACGGTAAAAATCAGGTTGCGCAAATTATTACTTACGGGACAATGGCAGCAAAATCATCTATTAGAGATACTGCCAGAGTTTTAGATTTGCCGCTTTTTGAAGCAGATCGGATTGCAAAATTAATACCAGGAATTAAATTAAAAAATATTTTTGGTGAAGATGCAAAAAGTAAAGGAAAAGTTAACGACTTAAGAGCAGAAGAAAAACAACTCGTAGAAGAATTAAAAAACATTTCTTTTGGAAATGATTTAGCTTCAGAAACCGTCAATAAAGCAACAATGCTTGAAGGTTCTGTAAGGAATACGGGGATTCATGCCTGTGGCGTTATTATTACACCAGGAGATATTACCAATTATGTACCCGTTGCTTTGGCAAAGGATTCTGACATGTATGTTACCCAATTTGACAACTCAGTTGTAGAATCTGCAGGTTTGTTAAAAATGGATTTCTTAGGATTAAAAACATTGACTTTAATTAAAGACACCGTAAAAATTGTAAAAGCAAAACATGATGTCGATTTAGATCCAGAAAGTTTTCCTTTAGATGATGAAAAAACATACGAACTTTTCCAAAAAGGAGAAACCGTAGGTATTTTTCAATATGAATCTCCAGGGATGCAAAAACATATGCGGACTTTAAAGCCAACGGTTTTCGGAGATTTAATTGCTATGAATGCTTTATATAGACCTGGACCAATGGAATATATACCGTCTTTTATTAACAGAAAACACGGAACAGAAGATATTGAATATGATTTGCCTGCTATGGAAGAATATTTAGCAGAAACCTACGGAATTACAGTGTATCAAGAGCAGGTCATGTTACTGTCTCAGAAACTGGCAGATTTCACCAAAGGGGAAGCCGATGTCTTACGAAAAGCGATGGGTAAAAAGCAAATTGCGGTTTTAGATAAAATGAAACCAAAATTTATAGAACAAGCTGCTGCAAAGGGTCACGATGCAGAAAAATTAGAAAAAATTTGGAAAGATTGGGAAGCTTTTGCTAGTTATGCTTTTAACAAATCTCACTCCACTTGTTATGCCTGGATTGCCTATCAAACAGCCTATTTAAAAGCACATTATCCCGCCGAATACATGGCTTCTGTACTTTCCAATAATATGAACGATATTAAATCAGTTTCCTTTTTTATGGAAGAATGCAAACGTATGGGATTAGCAGTTTTAGGACCAGATTTAAACGAATCGTATTTAAAGTTTTCCGTAAATGATGAAGGCGCCGTTCGTTTTGGAATGGCGGCAGTAAAAGGTGTTGGCGCTAGCGCAGTCAGAGCCATCATCAAAGAACGAAAAGAAAACGGAAATTATACCTCTATTTTTGATTTGGCAAAACGTGTAGATTTACGTGCTGCAAATAAAAAATCGTTTGACAGTTTGGTAAAAGCAGGTGCTTTTGATTCTTTTGCAGATACTCATAGAGCACAATACTTTTCTGTTGATGAAAAAGGAGTTACCTTTTTAGAACGTGCTATGAAATTTGGAAATAAGTTTCAAGAAAACGAGAACTCAGCGCAGGTTTCTATGTTTGGTGAAGCTTCAACTGTTCAGTTTCCAGAACCAGATATTCCACAATGTGAAACTTGGGGAACTATGGAGCTTTTATCTCAAGAAAAAGAAGTCATCGGAATTTATATTTCTGCACACCCTTTAGACGATTTTAAGAATGAAATGATTTTTTGCAATGCGGCATTAAAACATTTTAAAGGTAATATCGCAAAATATATCAATATGAACTTAGCTTTTGCTGGTATTATTTCTGATGTTCAGCATCGAGTTTCTAAAGCTGGTAAAGGCTGGGCTATGTTTACAATTGAAGATTATGGAGATAGTCATGAATTTAGAATTTTTGGTGAAGAGTACTTAAAAATGAAACACTTTTTAGTACCAAACTCATTTTTATTTGTACGTGCTACAATTCAACCAGGATGGATGAATAAAAATACAGGAATTGTTGGAGAACCAAGATTGAAATTTACCGAAATAAAATTGTTGCACGACATTATGGATGAACTCTGTAAAAAAATAACCATTAAAATTCCGTTGGAAAAAATTAAAGAAAATATAGTTTTAAATCTTGAAACTATTCTAAAAAACAATCCAGGAAAACAAACACTACATTTTACGATTTGGGATGCTAAAGAAAAAATTGAAGTAAATTTACCAAGTAGAAACACAAAAATTCATATTTCTAACGAATTGCTAGCAACTTTAAAAAGTCAACAAATTGATTTTAAATTAAATTGATTCTTAATAGTGGAATTAAAAAAAAACACCTCGTCAAAAAAAGATTAATGTTTACTTTTGTTTAATATTTTATATTAAAATGGAACAAGAAAATAATGGTCTTTGGGTAAGTTGGAACGAAAACATTACTTACAATTATAAATCTCTTTACAAAATAACTTCGGAGAAAGAATTGCAAGAAGTTATTTGTAATTCCGAAAAAGTCCGCTTTTTTGGAACGAAACAGTCTTCCGCAGATATTGCGTCGGGAATTGAAACATTAATTGACATTACTACCTACAATGAAATTATATCTTTTAATGACTCCGAACGAACCATTACCGTTCAGTCTGGAGTAATTTTAGGCGACTTATTAGAGGCTATAGAGTCAAAGGGTTGGTGTATTCCTTGTTTACCAGATATTAATACAATTACAATCGGTGGTGCTTTGGCTACGGGAACTCATGGTACTAGTGGAAAACTACTCTCCGAATACGTCTCCAATTGCCGTATTATTTTAGCAGATGGTACCCTAAAAGAAATAACGAAGGATGATGAACTAATTGATGCTTTTAAAGTTTCTTTAGGAGTCTTGGGTGTGATATCTGTTATTACATTTCAATGTGAACCTATTTTTACTTTACATGTAAAGGAAGGTCCTGAAGACGATCAACTTTGGCTCTCAAAAATTGGAGAACGATTAAAAAAACATGATTTCTTAAGAATCTTATGGCTTCCTCATACAGACAAAGGATATGTAATTACGGGCGATAAAATTGACCCAGCCACTGCAATTCAGGAAAACATGGGACCTAAATATTTAAAACATAGAAGAGCTGCTTCTAAGATATTATATAAATACACACATATTTTTCCATGGTTTACAGCTATTGCAAATAAACTTTTATATAGAGGTTTTTTTAGCGCTACAAAAGAACACAAAGGATCATTGTACCAAGCTACGGTTACTAAATCGAGAGGCTCTACTATAGAATTAGCAGAATGGACTATTGGCTTGGACATCTTTCCAACAGTATTTCAAGAATTAAAAACAGAAATTAATAAATGGAGTAATAAATCGTTTATCCATATCCCTATGGATGTTCGTTTTGTCTATAAAGATACTTCTTGGTTAAGTTATGCGTATGAAAAAGATACGGTTACAATGGGATGTGTTTCTAGAAATGCAGCCACTGCAGATACTTATGAAGCTTTTAAAAGTATTGAGAAAATTTTCCTAAAATATGGAGGAAGACCTCATTGGGGAAAACGTTTTACAGCTAAAGACGCTGAATTATCCAAAGTTTATGAGAAATGGGAAGATTTTAAACTCTTAAGAAAAAAATTAGATCCAACGAATAAATTTTTAAATCCGTATTTACTAGAATTATTAAACGAAAAAAAAACAATGAATGCAATTACCTAAAGGTTTTTTATTTGATTTTGATGGTGTGGTTGTAGATAGCTTCGAGAGCCATGGTAGCGCCTGGAGCTCTGCTTTTAAAGAATTATTCAACAAAGAAGTTGCACCATTTCCTAAAAATCTTGCAGGAAAATCTCCTATGATAATTGCTGCGTATTTTTGCAGTGTTATTGGTGAAGAAAAACAGACTGAAGCATTGTTTTCTCTTAAAGACAAACATTTAGACTTGTTTTTTAAAGTTCCAAAACTATTGCCTGGGGTTAACGAGTTTACAACTTTACTAACCAGAGAAAAAATACCCTACGGGATTGCTAGTAACGCTACAAAACAGTTTTTAAAAAACAGTGTTCGTCATTTAGATCTTAACTTTTCAACTGTTTTTGGGGTGGAAGATTATGAAAAACCAAAACCCGCGCCAGAAGCATACATTACCTTAGCAAACGCATTAGGGTTTAAACAAAATGATTTTAAAGATATTTGGGTTTTTGAAGATAGTTTAACAGGAACGAAAGCCGCAAAACTTGCAGGTATGATACCGATTGGAATTCTTACACAATATTCTGAAAACGAATTGAAACAAGCGGGAAGTAAAATGGTTTTTCCAACGCTTTTAGAAGCGTATCAGTATTTGACAAAGTAATTTTAGCTCCTCTTTGCAGCAGAATAACATAATCCCGAAATCTTAGCTAGTTACCTCTCTAAATAAGGTTTCTAAATTTTTGTTTTGGGTATTTAAGCTCAGAATCTTAAATCCATTCTCTTGTGCAAAATCAAATACTTTTGAACGCATATCTTCTTCACTTTCAAAGGTAATACACCAAGTAAAATCTTCATTATTTTCATAAGAAACTAGACTTGGCAAGTTGCCTATCAACTGCGTTTCAATTTTACAATCAAAAGTCACTTCTATCGTTTGTTGCTTACTAACTTTCAGTGCTGCAAGCTTTTTATCTATTAAAATTTTCCCCTTCTTAATAATGATCACTCGATCACAAACTGCTTCTACTTCTTGCAGGATATGAGTAGAAAATAACACCGTTTTGTCTTTCCCTAATTCTTTAATCAACGCTCTAATTTCTACCAACTGATTTGGATCTAAACCTGTTGTAGGTTCATCTAAAATTAGCACTTTTGGATTGTGTAAAATTGCTGCAGCCAACCCCACTCTTTGCTGATATCCTTTAGACAATTGATAGATTTTCTTGTGCGCTTCTATTGTCAATCCTACGCTTTCAATACAGGTTTCTACCTGACTTTTATCAACCTTAAAGATCGCTGCTTGAAATTGCAAATATTCTCGCACATACATATCTGAATACAAAGGGTTGTGTTCAGGTAAATAACCGATTCTTTTTTGAGCCTCTATAGGGTTTTGTAATACATCTATTTCATCCACAAAAACATCTCCAAAACTCGGTTTTATAAAACCCGTAAGAATTTTCATCATGGTTGATTTTCCAGCGCCATTTGGCCCCAAAAAACCTATGATTTGACCTTTCTTTGCATAAAAAGAAACTTCGTGTAATGCCTTTTGGTCTTTATAAATTTTAGTAACTGAAGAAACTTTGATTGACATACTACAAATGTAAATTTATTTACTATGATAACGAAGTTATCCTCTTTTTTATTTATGAAACTTGCTGTTCCTAGCTCTAATTTTAATTCAAAATTTTAGAAAAAAAATAATTGACTTTTAATTATGAGAAGTTTTGGATATAAATTGATTTTATAATTACAGCACTAATTGTAAAAATTATGTACCTTTAGCATCCTTTTAAAACTTATTATAACTATAAATATGCACATTGCAATTGCAGGAAATATCGGTGCTGGTAAAACCACACTAACACAACTTTTAGCAAAACATTATAAATGGAAACCTCATTTTGAATCTGTTGATGAAAATCCGTATTTAGACGATTTTTATACAGAAATGGAACGTTGGTCTTTTAATCTTCAAGTCTTTTTTTTAAATAGTAGGTTCCGTCAAACTTTAGAATTGATAAAATCTGGCAAAAATATTATTCAGGATAGAACCATCTATGAAGATGCTCAAATCTTTGCTCCCAACCTTCACGCAATGGGATTAATGACGAATAGAGATTATAATAATTATAGCTCTCTATTTGATTTAATGGAGAATTTGGTGACGCCTCCAGATTTATTAATTTATTTACGCGCAGATATTTCCACCTTAGTTGGACAAATTCATAAGCGTGGAAGAGAATATGAAAACTCTATAAGTATCGATTATTTAAGCAGGTTAAATGAGCGTTATGAAGCGTGGATCTCTACCTATTCAAAAGGTAAATTACTGATCATTGACGTTGATAACATTGATTTTGTTGACAACCAAGAAGATTTAGGGTATGTTATAGATAGAATAGATGCTCAAATAAATGGGTTGTTTTAAAAAATAAAACTATTAATACTAAAAAGAGACCGTTTATGGTCTCTTACTTTTTTAGAATAGGTCGCATTGACAAACTTCTTCACGTATGTAAAAAACTGAAAGTGTTTCAGGGTATTTTATCGTACAAATAGCATCCAATATTTTACATATAAGATCTTTAGAAACCAGATGATTTTTGAGGATTTCCTAAAAAAAATTTTCACAATCATTACAATTCACGATGTATTTTTACCGCTTTGGCTTTTGCTCTTTTAATTCTCATTTTAACAGCACTTTCACTAATTTTTAAAACGCACATAATTTCCTTAATACTCATATCTTCTTGATATTTCATTAATAAAATTATTTTTTCGGCGGGTTTCATTAAAGCTAAAATCTCTGCCAATCTTTCTAATTTTACTTTCAATAAATTAACAGTGTCCATCTCTTCAAAAACAGGCTCCTCTTTGATTTGGTCAGAAACAACAGTGCTTCTTTCTTTTTTCTTGTAGGCACTTCTTTGAATATAATTTAAACAAAAATGATAGGTAAAAGAATACAACCATGTCGAAAACTTAGCGTATCCTTTAAAGGTGTTTAGTTTCACAAAAAGCTTTACAAATACATCATGTGTTAAATCTTCTGCTTCTTCTCTATTTTCACAAAACCCATAACATTTATTAAAAACGATGTTCGAAAACCGATCATACAATTCAGCAAACAATTCAGGACTATTTGTTGCTACAATTTCAAACACTAAATCATTGTCTGAAAGTTTTTTTAATACAAAAGTTTCCAATTTTGAATATTTTTATGACACTAAAGAACAAAATAAGTCACACTTTAAATAAAAAATTCGTTAAACTACCGTTTTCTGTCGGTGAATGGTAGTTATTCCTCGTTGAAATAAAAAACCCCATTTTTGTAACATTATCTAAATCTATACGTATAATAAGTTGTAGGAAAACCTTTAATCCTTTCATAAAGTCATAGAGAATTAGATGAGACAACTTAAAATTACCAAGCAGGTTACTAACAGAGAAACCGCATCGTTAGACAAATATTTACAAGAAATTGGAAAAGTAGATTTAATTACTGCTGATGAAGAAGTTGAATTGGCACAGCTTATAAAGGCAGGTGATCAAATAGCTTTAGAGAAATTAACAAAAGCCAATTTAAGGTTTGTGGTGTCAGTTGCAAAACAATACCAAAATCAAGGATTAACTTTACCTGATTTAATTAATGAAGGAAACTTAGGTTTAATTAAAGCAGCAAAACGTTTTGACGAAACTAGAGGTTTTAAATTCATATCCTACGCAGTTTGGTGGATTCGTCAATCCATATTACAAGCTTTAGCAGAACAATCTAGAATTGTACGTTTACCGTTAAATAAAATTGGTTCTATCAATAAAATTAACAAAATGTATGCCTTCTTAGAGCAAGAGAATGAGCGCCCACCAAGTGCTGAAGAAATTGCTAAGAAATTAGATATGACGGTGAATGATGTGAAAGAATCTATGAAAAATTCTGGACGTCACGTATCTATGGATGCCCCTTTAATTGAAGGTGAAGATTCTAATTTATATGATGTTTTAAACTCTGGAGAATCTCCAAATCCTGATAAAAAATTATTACACGAGTCTTTAAGAATTGAAATTAGCAGGGCTTTAGAAACGCTTACTCCACGTGAAGCGGATGTGGTAAAACTATATTTTGGTTTAGGAGAACATCAACCAATGACTTTAGAAGAAATTGGTGAAACTTTCGATTTAACCCGTGAACGTGTTCGCCAGATTAAAGAAAAAGCAATTCGAAGACTAAAACATACTTCTCGAAGTAAAATTTTAATGACATATTTAGGATAGTAATTTCAAATGATTACACAGATCCCTAAAATGTAAATATCTTATTGAAAACTCTCGAATTTAATTCGAGAGTTTTTTGTTTTATATCCCTATTTTTACAGCAACATACAAAAACACAACAACAAACTGATGAATAATTTAATTGCACCTTCAATTTTAGCGGCAGATTTTGCCAATTTACAGCGCGACATAGAAATGGTTAACAATAGTGAAGCAGATTGGTTTCATATTGATATTATGGATGGCGTTTTTGTTCCCAATATTTCTTTTGGAATGCCTGTTTTAAAAGCAATTGCTAAACACGCTAAAAAAACGATTGATGTTCATTTAATGATTGTAAATCCTGATCAATATATCCAAACTTTTGCAGATTTAGGGGCTACTATTCTAACAGTACATTATGAAGCATGCCCTCATTTACATAGAACCATTCAGTCCATAAAAGCAGCAGGAATGAAAGCAGGTATTGCTTTGAATCCACATACACCTATTGCAGTTTTAGAAGATGTGATTACAGAATTAGATTTGGTTTGTATTATGAGTGTAAATCCGGGTTTTGGTGGGCAGTCTTTTATTGAAAACACCTACAAGAAAGTGAGCCAATTAAAACATTTAATCGATTTCACAAAGTCGGATTGTCAAATAGAAATTGACGGTGGCGTTACCAATAAAAATGCAAATGCTTTAATTGAAGCAGGTGCCAATGTGCTTGTTGCTGGTAGCTACGTTTTTGGAGCTGAAAATCCAACGGAAACAATTGCTGACTTAAAAAATACAATTGCCTAATTGCACTTCGCAGTAGTTGATATAGAAACCACAGGAAATCGCCCTAAAGGTCAAAAGATAACTGAAATATCCGCTTTAATTTTCGATGGAAAAAAGGTGGTTGATGAATTTACTTCTTTAGTAAATCCAGAACAAAACATTCCTGCATTTATTACCAGTCTAACAGGCATTACAAATGCCATGGTAAGAAATGCGCCCAAATTTTATGAAGTTGCAAAAAAAATAGCAGAAATTACAAAAGACACTATTTTTGTTGCTCATAATGTAAACTTCGATTACAACATTATTCAAGCAGAATTTAAAAGTTTGGGATTTGATTTCAAACGAAAAAAGTTGTGTACCATTCGTCTGACAAGAAAAATAATTCCAGGATTGGCTTCCTACAGTTTAGGTAATATTTGTACTGGAGAGAACATCCCCATAAATGGAAGACACCGTGCAAAAGGAGATGCCGAAGCAACCGTAGAACTATTCAGAAGACTTATAGAAAGAGATGATAATTTTACGATCAACTCCTTTTTAAACCCGAAATCTAGAGAAGCCACCCTACCTCCTCTTTTAGATAAAAAAGTCGTTGATAACTTGCCAGAAACCTTTGGTGTCTACTACTTTAAAAATTTAGCCAAAGAGATTATTTATATTGGCAAAGCAAACAACATAAAGCAGCGTGTGATCAGTCATTTTTATGACAAAAAAAAGAAAGAACAAACCATGTGTTTAGAAACAGCTAATGTTTCATTTACAAAAACAGGCAGTGAATTACTCGCTTTATTACTGGAGTCCTCCGAAATAAAACACAACTATCCTAAATTCAACAGAGCTCAGAGAAAGTCAGGAGAGGCCGTTGGTTTGTTTTCTTATGAAGATCAGAAAGGAATTCTGCACTTAGCGTATAATCGACTAAAATTAGCGCCAAATGCAATTATGAAATACTACTCCATTTCTGAATGCAGAAATCACTTAGAAATTTTGTGTAAAGAATTTAAACTATGTCCAAAATATTGTCATCTACAAACCAATGTTGCTGGTTGTTTCGATTATCAAATAAAAAAATGTAACGGTATTTGTTGTGATAAAGAAACTGTAGAAATTTATAATAAAAGAGTAAAAGAAGCCATAAAATCGGTAGGCATTGGTGCAGAAAACTTAATCATTAAAGAGAAAGGAAGGACTAAAAACGAAGTTGGTTTTGCATTAATTTTAGATGGAATTTACAAAGGCATTGGGTATGTAACTGTAGCGCAATCTGCAGCATTAGAAAACCCAGAAGATTACCAGTTCTTTGTGGAACCTAAAAAGGACAATAGAGATGTTCAAAGAATTATTTCTTCTTACCTGAAGAAAAAAAAACTTAAAGAAAATGAAAAATAAATCTTCTATAATTCATATTATTGGTGCGGGAATAAGTGGTTTAATAGCAGCACAAGTTTTAGAGAATTATGGTTATAAACCAACAATCATTGAAGGTTCTAATTCTGTTGGCGGACGTGTAAAATCTGATCTTGTTGAAGGATATACATTAGATCGCGGTTTTCAAGTTTTATTAACTTCATATCCAGCAGCCAAAAAATATATAAACTTTGAGACACTCAAGTTACAGAAATTATTACCTGGTGCTGTTATTTTTAAAAAAGGAAAATCACAAACTATTGGAGATCCACTTCGCTCTTTTTCTTTATTGTTTCCCACTCTATTTTCTTCTATTGGCACCTTTTCTGATAAAATAAAAATCCTAAAACTAAATATCCTTTTAAACAAAAAAAGAATTGACACAATTTTTAAAGAAGATGAAAAAACGACACTTCAGTATTTAATAGATTTTGGTTTTTCAGAAGCTATAATTCAACTTTTTTTTAAACCTTTTTTTAGCGGAATTTTTTTAGAACCCAATTTAGATACTTCAAGTAGAATGTTTGAGTTTATCTATAAAATGTTTGGCGAGGGATTGGCTGTATTACCGAAAGATGGAATTCAGGCAATATCAAATCAATTGAAAGACAACTTAAAAAACACAAAAATTCTTTTAAATTCTAAAGTAGAATCGGTAAAAAATAAGCTTATCATTTTAAAAGACGGTACAGAAATTGAAAGTGATTTCACAATTATTGCCACTGAAGCAAGTCCGTTAGTCACCAACCTAAAAAACCAAGAAAATATCTGGAAAACTTGTGATACATTATATTTTGAAACTTCAAAAAGAATCATTTCAAGACCTTTAATTGGTTTGATTTCAGAAGAAAACTCATTGATTAACAACCTCTTTTATCACACTTCTGTTAAAACAACTACAAAAGGAGACCATGAATTACTTTCTGTAACGGTCGTTAAAAAACATCAATTAAACGAAAAAGATTTAATTAAAAAAATAAGAGAGGAATTATTACAATGCTGTAATATTTCTGATGCTAAGTTTTTAAAAAGATATCAAATAAAAAAAGCATTGCCTAAATTAAGCAATCTTCAATATGAAATTTCAAGTACAGAAACAAAGCTTACTTCTTCTTTATTTTTGGCTGGAGACCAACTTTTAAATGGCTCTTTAAATGCCGCAATAATTTCTGGAGAAAGGGCTGCTATGGGGGTTATTGGAACACTGCAAGAAGGTTTAATTGTTGATGAATTGAGTTCTTAAATCAAACTAATTTAATGGTACTTATAAAAAGACTGCGATTATTTTTTATGTAAACTATGAAGCTTCTATGTTTTTTATTATATCCGTTTGCAATTATTTATAACGCTGTTACAACAATTCATAATACCGCACTAAATCTAAGTTTTTCTCTGAAGTACTATCGAGTTTGGTTTCTGCTAATAGTTTAAAGGCGTTTTCCTTATCTAACGTGTAATAGTCTTCTACAGAGTCTAATAACTTTTCTACAGGAATATTGGTCTGCGAATACCCAAAAAAATAGCTGGTTACTACTACCGAAAAGAGTGCTTTTTTTAACATTTAATAGTCAATAGGTTAAGTTATTCTATACTAGTTCACTACAAACGAATCCTTGGTATGAAGAATTTAGATTTAGGGTCAAAATTCGAGGTTAAATGTATCTAAAAAATAACAATTGAACACTATAATTTAGGCAAAACACACTTCTTATAGAGGTTGTTGTTAATTTTGTTTCATGTATATTTTTAAAGTTTAAACAAAAAAGGATGAATTCCTTATATTTGTATTTTAAACCAATTCATAAAAACTATCAAAATGACCAACCACTTACAAAGAGCCGTTTTATGCCTATTATTTCTACTTGGGTTTGGAGCCACATACGCTCAAGAGTTTGTTGTAGACGGTCTAAAATACAACGTATCAAGTACTGCTGACGCAACCGTATCGGTTCGACAAGACAGTGGCAATTGCCCTGTCGGGGATTTAACCATTCCAGCGACTGTGACAAATGCCAATACCACCTACACGGTGACTTCAATTGGCAAGTCTGGGTTTCGAGAGTGTAGTGGCTTAACGGCTGTGATCATTCCGGGTACTATGACAACGTTTTCGAGTAATGCTTTTATGGACTGTAGTGCATTAACCGCTGTTAGCATTCCGAGTGCAGTGACCTCAATTAATAGTTCTGTGTTTAGTGGCTGTACCAACTTGGCTGCTGTAAATGTGAATTGGCAAACGCCATTAACCATACAAGCAAACGTTTTTGATGGGCTCACGTTAAGTGATATAACGCTGACAATCCCGCCAGGAACAACGTCTGCTTATCAGGGCACAGATGTTTGGAAAGACTTTAGCCCTCTACAAGAAAGCCTCGTGATGGATGCCAACACCTCGTTTTTTTCGCCAAAAGGCGTGTTAACGCTCCAAGAAGAAACAACCACAACAAACGTTTATAATAAAAACCGCCACTATGAACGAATTGGCGGGTGGAAACGACTGAATGACACCATTGTTTGGGGGATGAAAAACTTAAGTGTTGGAACCCTTACTGTTGAGTTGTTTGCTGGTATTTCTACTGGTGAGGACGGATCAGCAGTTACTGTTTATTTAGACGATCAAGAACAAGATTTAACGGTCAATGCCACTGCTAGTCCACAAGATTTTGAATCTCAAGGCAGCGTTAGCTTTAACGTTAGTCAGGCGGGCACACATGAAATAAAGTTAAAAATTAAAACCCAAAACACTGCGGACTCCTCTTTTGGCGAAATTAAAAAACTAATAGCTTCTGGAACTGCAATTACAGGCGCAAATGTTTGGGAACGCCGATGGAGAATGGCCGCAGTTCATGGCGCTTTTATAAGTGACAACGATGTGAATACAGAAATAACCGTTTATGAGGTCAATATTCTTAGCCATGAATATGAGTCTTATCAAGTGATGAGTACTGAATTTGGGTATATTGGTTCTCCAAATTCACTCGAATCTGCAGGGCTGTCTGGTTTAAATTTTTCGTTGTGGTCATACGGAAGAAATGATGCAATCCCTCCACACATCCAATTAAGTCACTTAATAGCTGTAGCGGGTGAAGGAGCTATTTTTGGAGGCTATGGTCACGAAGGAACAGGAGTTAAGCCTAGAGGGTTTGACCCCTTTGACACGGCTGAATCTCCTCATTATAAATTTACGGTAGCGCTAAGAAAAGAGCCTGGAGAGCTACATAATACTTTCTGGTGTTATTATTTGGATCCCGTGAGTTTGGATTGGAAACTTTACAGTTCTGGTAAAAAGTTTAATGCCAGTGGCGACCTTTCCTATATAAATTCCACTGGAGGTTTTCTTGAAGTCCCTGGCCCTGCACACTCACAAAGAACAGGACACAGAACCCGTGTTATCGAATACAGGGCCTGGAGAATGCAAACCGACCGAACTTGGAATGTCGTAGATGAAATAGACCCAAATTATAATAGTGACACAAGTATAAGCTATAAAGAGTGGAGTCAAAACAGTGCTGGTGACAAATTTATTTTTAAAGGAGGTGGACTCTTAGATACAGGTGTCGACCCAGGGAACATTCACTTAAACAACCCCTCGGAACTCCCTGATTTCTTACAAGGTGACAATATCAATGCCTTGTATGCAATGCCAGCAGACTTTGAAACCTCAGAGCCAGCATCGATTTATGCGAGTCAAGCTGTTTTAAAATTTGACATCACTAATCTTGGTACAAACCCAGAAATAAAGTTGTTTTACGGCACAGCCTATGGGCTAACAGAGGGTGTTAATGGGGATGCTGGAATTGACGTCGTTTGGGAGGAGAGTCAAGAAGTGTCACTATCTCAAATTAATGATGGTATTTTATCAGTTCCCGTAACAAATCTAACCGCCAACCAACTGTATTATTACAGATTGAGAGTAAAAAATGATGAAGGGATCACTTGGTCTTATAATGCGGATTCTTTTTCAACTAATGGGGATGTGCTTTCTACTTTGAATGCCATACAAGACGACGCAAAATTAATTATCTACCCAAACCCAACAAACGGGCAACTTAAGTTCGAGTTTAATTCCTTAAATAGCGAGATAAAACTGTACAACGCATTAGGTCAAATCGTACGCTCTCAAAAAGGAGGTGACAAATTAAGCATGCAAGATTTAGGGAATGGCATTTATTATTTAGAAGTCTCATCGCCTGGGAAAACGAAAACAATCAAGGTGATTAAAAACTAATTTAATAATGAAAAACAAACTTCTATGTCCTGCTATTGGAATTAGTTTGGTCGCATTTGTGTGCATTATAATCAATGAATGTACTGACTATACTGTGAACGCAAGTTGCGCCTATGTGTTGATCGTTTCTGCGATGTTTTTTGGGTTTTGGCGTTCAAAACGTTTGTCTGTAAATAAAAAATAACTGGTTACAAATAAAGAAAAGAGTGCTTTTTTTAACATTTTCTAGTTTCCCATTTTGTTAACGGTTTATTTTTTACCGCCTTTTTAAGGATATGATTCTTTAAATCACGCTTCTTTAAAATCGCAACATTATACTAGTTTACTACAAACGAATCCTTGGTATGAAGAATTTAGATTTAGGGTCAAAATTCGAGGTTCAATGTATAAAAAATCACGTACATCAATACGATATACGTGATTTTTTTACTTTGAAGCACAGCTTCATTTTTTGACAAACCTCTCGGCTGTTTCTTTTTTACCGTTTGAAAAACGGGTATTTAGTCCTCTTATTTTTTTATAAACCGAAGGGTAGTTCCATTGTTTATCTTTAAGAAATATACCCCGTTGGTTAGCTGTTCTATCTCTATTTTAGCATTCACTGAAAGTGTTCCTTTCAAAACACTTGCTCCCAATATAGTATAGACTTCATAGGTTGCAGCTTGTTGCAATCCAGCTAGAAAAATATAAGCAGTTGCTGGATTTGGAGACACAGTGAAAACCGCTTCCTCAGTGTTGTCATCGACAGAAAGCGTCTCATCGATATCCGTAATGGCTAAACTTACCGTGAGTGGAGTACTGGTTTTGGCGCCATCGTTTGCCGTCACCTCAAAACTATAACTCGATTTTATTTCATAATCTGGGTCTGCGGTTAAGGTCACAGCACCTGTACTGGCATTGACTGTAAATAAACCTGCATCGGTGCCTGCAATGGCATACATCAAAGTAGTACCTGCATCTCCATCGGTAGCAGTTATGGTATAAATTTCTTGCCCTGCACCACTGTTTTCTGCAATGGCCGTTGCCGTTGCTAAGGAGGTAATCATGGGAGTGTAGTCATTTACATAGAATTCATAAGCACCCACATCAATCGTTGCTGTGTCATTACTATCACCGTCAAATATTCTTGGTTCTCCTTTAATATCTATTGTAATACAGCAGGGTAGATGGCTATTATCGCCTGCATCTATTAAAACACTTGCAGGTTTTGGTACCAAACCATCATCGGCAGTATGCCAAATACCATCGGTACCTATTGGGTTTGTACTGTTGATAAAAGGATCTGCGGTTAAGGCTGTAAAACCAGTTTGGACAAAGTTTTCTGAAAAATTATTTGCGCTTGCTGTGGCTATACTACTACTACCACTTATAAAAACATCTGTTCCATTGCCATACAATACGGTATTATAAAGTGTGGGAGCAGAAGAAAAAGTATTATGCATGCCGCCGCCGGTGCTGCTACTAGCCGAATTCCCCGAAAAGGTGGTGTTGGTGATGCTGGGTGAAGAAGACCTATTAAACATGCCGCCGCCGTTGCTGGTAGCCGAATTCTCCGAAAAGGTGGTATTGGAGATGCTGGGAGAAGAAGTATCATTATACATGCCGCCGCCGCTGGTGGTAGCCGAATTCCCCGAAAAGGTGGTATTGAAGATGCTGGGAGAAGAAGTAGAAACATTATACATGCCGCCGCCAAAATTACTAGCCGAATTCCCCGAAAAGGTGGTATTGGAGATGCTGGGAGAAGAAGCAGCATTATACATGCCGCCGCCGCTGGTGGTAGCCGAATTCCCCGAAAAGGTGGTATTGGAGATGCTGGGAAAAGAAGTAGCATTATACATGCCGCCGCCGTTAGAAGCCGAATTCCCCGAAAAGGTGGTATTGGAGATGCTGGGAGAAGAAGAAGCATTATACATGCCGCCGCCGCCGTTTGAGAGAATATTTTCAGAACCAATAGTACGATTACTACCACGATTGCTAAACCCGTTGGTAATGGTAAAACCATCTAGCGCCGCAGTAGTTAAACCTATGGTAATGACTACATTATAACTGTTGTCTGTAGCGACTCCAACGCTACCGATGTCTCCATCTAATATACTTGGAGTGCTGTAGTCTTGTGTATCTGTATCTGGGTCGTAACTTCCTTTTAGGGTAATATCAGTGGTGATTAAAAAATAGTTTTCGCGTGGTTCTGCTGCTGTACAGTTTGTACACATACGAGCAGCAGAAGGTTTGTAGGTACCACTGGCTACGCGTATTTCTCCGGAAGTGGTATTTGCTAATGCGCTTTCTAAACTTCGGTAGGCGTTTGTCCACGATGTACCGTCATCTAAGCCTGTTTCGAGATTGCTGTTTACGTAGGTTGTTTGTGCTTGTAAGGGTATTGCTATTAATAGAAATAGCATGTTTAATGTTAAAATAAGTGTTGTTTTTTTCATGTCTTTTTTTTTTTTTTACAAAAATAGTAAAAAAAAGAGTGTAAAATTTACACTCTTTTTATAGTTACAAACTTATCTGCCTATCAATCTGTTGATCTAAAGAAATAAAAGTTTCTGTTCGCGGAACACCTTTTATAGATTGAATTTCTTTATTAAGCAAATTCATCAAATGCTCATTATCTCGACATAATATTTTGATAAAAATAGCATAATTTCCCGTTGTATAATGACTTTCTATAACTTCAGGAATTTCTTTTAAAGATTTCTTACCTTTGAGATATCAAGATCGAAACAACTAGAAGCAACAAAGCGTTTACCGTTCTTGACAAGGTTACGTTGATCCTAAAAGGACGCCGTCCAAAATGGTATTCTTCAGAAGTTCGTTTTTTCCATAACAGCAAAACCTACGAAATCAAAAAAAAGGGGTTTTGGAGTACCTCCTTTATTATTTTGGAAAGTGGTCACCCCATTAGAGACATCCATTGGAACTTGAAAACAAATTATAAAATAACGCTTAAAAACACCCCTTCAAGCCTGCAGTATTGGCTCAAAAAAGAAAAAGTTGGAAAATGGTATGCGGCAGACCGGAGCTATATCCTTTGTGAAAATGGTGAAACGCCCATTTTAACGATTCACTACGCCTTAAAAAAATGGAAAGAATCTATGGAGGCAGAATTCATTGATAAAGACAACGCTAATTATGTGCTTTTAATCTGTGCCCTGTTTGTAATGAGAATACAACAAAGTGCTGAAAACGCATCTGCATCTGGTGGGTTTGCATAGTGAACAGAAAAAAATAAGCACACCTATCGATTTCTTCTAACTGAGAAGAGCTACAAATCGCTAAATAAATTGACTATGGAAGGGCTGTTCGCTGTTTTGGCTTATTTTTAGACTAGTGAATTGTATAAAATCACAAAATTTACTACCGTATAAAAAATAGCTGGAGACATCTGAACGATGCTATCTTTGATTTTGATTCTTACAAAAATAGCGGTGATCATCATGAAAGTTAATAAAAACGATGCTACAGATAATAATAGGGAGTTGCTGATGCCAATGAGTAAGCCAACACCTCCTAATAACTGTAAACATCCTAATAAAATGCGTTGATTTCTATAGCCCCAACGGGCATATTCGGTCAGCATTCTTTTTGAAAAAAAAGACGTAATACCATAAAAAATAAACGAAACTGCCGAAAACAAAAGGATACTGAGGTTTAAATCCATTGTCTATAATAAACCATAATTAAAGGCAGCAATAAATAAGCACAAGAATAAAAGCACCAAGGAAGGAATAAATTTTACCAAAGGATTTTTTACTTTCATATGACAATACTGAGCACCTATCATTAAAGACGCCATTAAGAGGGACGACGGAATTAAAAATTCTGGATACCAAATCCCTAAAATCAAAAGGGTCGCTAATGCTATTTTAGAAGCACCAACGGCGTTTCTTACTAAATTAGTAAGACCATAGTGTTTAAATTCTGCAACGATATTTTCATATCTAAAGACCCACACAATAAGTACTGATATAGCAACAACAAGCTGCGCCAAGATTGAAATATTTTCCATGAAAAATTATTTTTAATATTTGTTTAAATATATGAATAAAATGCTAAACAAAAGTTATGATCTTAACATGTATTTATGACACCCTGCACATATTATCATTTAATTTAAACAAAACTACCATTAATATATTGATAATAAACCTATTAACTTGCTTCAGTTTTAACTTAAACATTGAATTAATACTCTTTCTTTTTTTACCTTTGGAATCTAACCAATTTATCATAAGCCAAACATGTTAAATAAATTATCTGTCAAAAAGATAATTAATAACAAATCCCCCTACTACAGATAGGCACATGTGCCGTTTATAAAAATAAACTAATGAATAAAATTACACTTTTGAACACCATTATCGTATGTGCTCTCCAAAATGCTTTGTATCCGACCCAAACCTAAAGAAGTTCTAACCTTATTAACGATCTAAAACAGTTTTTTTTGAAAAAAGAAAAAGTGGGGGAATATACTACTCCGCTTTATAATCTAAAACTCTACGAAATACTAAATGCATCAAAGATGTGCTCGGATGAGTCGCCATCCGAGAAGATACTCTATAGCTGGCACAATTTGACGCATTACACAAAAACGAACCGCCACGAATGAGGCATTCATCAATGTAGAGGGTATTAATATTTTTTACATTACTGGTCAAAACGTAACATAGAAATCAAAAAAATAACACTAAACAAACTTAAATCTCATAAGACAGATGATTTTGGCTACAAAAAATAAAGAGATTTTTTTTGATTATTCATTTGGTATTTCATAATTAAATATTTTTAAAACTATACTTTCCAGAACCCTTCAATTTCTTCAAGAGATTTTCCTTTTGTTTCTGGGATATATTTATAGGTAACTATCATTATGATTACAATAAATATAGTAAATATAAAATAAGGTAATGAACCGTTCCAAGTTGTACCATTATTTACTTCACTATCCATCACCACTGGAAAAGATTGTGACACCACATAGTTTGCCGCCCATTGAGCAGCTACAGCTACAGACATCGCTACGCTACGAATTTTATTTGGGAACATTTCTGAAAGCAGAATCCAAACAACAGGCCCCATAGATAGCGCAAATGAAGCTATGAAAATCAATACGCCTAATAAGGATAAGAACCCAACAGATTGCTGCTGTAAAGTAATCCCTAATAATAAAAACCCAACGATCATTCCAATAGAACCAATGTATAATAAAGGCTTTCTTCCAAATTTATCTACGGTAAACATCGCAACAAATGTGAATATGAGATTCACAAAGGCTAATAGGATTTGTTGCGCCAAAATATCTTCTTTACCAAATCCAAGTGCTTTTTCAAAAATATCGGCTCCATAATATAACACGGCGTTTATCCCTGTAAATTGTTGTAAAACAGAGAGTGTTGTTCCAATAACTATAATTCCAAGTATTAGTTTTGAAAAATAATTCACTTTATTATTAGAGTCGTTCGTTTTAAGAGATTTTTTTATAGCTTCTATTTCTTTATTTGCTTGATCTGCACCATGTATCTTAGTTAATATTTCTAATGCAGCAGTATCCTTCCCTTTAAGCGCTAACCATCTTGGGCTTTTAGGAACAAAAAACAACAATATAAAAAACAAGCAACTTGGAATTAATTCTGACCAAAACATATATTTCCAGCCAAACGCTATATTCTCTGCTTCAGATAAATTATTTCCAATAAAATAGGTCGCTAAAAACACTACAAAAAAACCAATAACAATAGCGAGTTGGTAGTAGGTAACCATTTTTCCTCGTATATCACTTGGTGCAATTTCGGCGATGTACATCGGCGCATTCATGGATGCTATACCAATACCCAATCCTCCAATAAT
>Ga0209199_1001432_pt1 | contig 28740 bp, 24 predicted proteins | sample COGITO_mtgs_1105_7_FD_184805 | JGI IMG/M metagenome (GOLD analysis project Ga0209199, IMG submission 184805) | Pelagic marine microbial communities from North Sea - COGITO_mtgs_110523 (SPAdes) (version 2) | ecosystem: Environmental > Aquatic > Marine > Epipelagic ...
CACTTGCGGTGGGGGTGGCGCGTTGGCAAGGTGAGCCTGTTGTGATGATCGTCGCCACCTCTCGCGCTTTGGCAGAAGATGCCTGCGAACTGGTCTATGTGGATTATGCTGAGCTCCCCGCAGCCGTCGAGTCGGAGACCGCTTTGGATACAGGTGCGCCAATTATACACCCTGAACTTGGAAGTAACCTTGCTTGGGAACGTGATGTCGTCGCAGGCGATATCGACGCTGCTTTTGCCGCGCCTGACGTACATGTGGTGGAGCGCGAGTTTCGCTTTGGTCGCCACACTGGTGTCACCTTAGAAGCCCGTGGTACGGTTTGTGACTATGATCCCTCTGAGAACCAACTAACCGTTTACTACTCTGGTCAAGCCCCGCATATGATGCAGGTAATATTCTCCAAGCATCTCGACCTGCCCGAAGAAAACATACGTGTCATTTCCAACGACGTAGGGGGCTCTTTCGGGATAAAAATCCACACATATGGAGATGAGATTGCGACAGCGGCAGCCGCTAAACTTCTCAAACGTCCTGTGAAATTTATTGCCGATCGATTCGAGAGTTTTTTAACAGACATCCACGCACGCGATCATATTGTGAACGCTAAGATGGGAATTACCCAAGCGGGAACAATCGTAGGTATAGATTTTGATGACCTTACTGGCATCGGCCCGTTTTCTATGTATCCACGCACTTCAGCAATTGAATGCAATCAAGTTCTGAACCTAACGGGAGCCCCTTACGTGATGGAAAATTACCGCGCGAAAGGGCGCGTCGTGTTCCAGAACAAAACACTGATGTGCCAATACCGGGCCGTCGGCCATCCAATTGCTATGGCAATAGCGGATGGCTTGCTGGAAGATGCAGCGCGAAAGATTGGTATGGACCCGGTTGCGCTGCGCGAGATCAATTTGATGGCGGACGACAGCTACCCGCGCACTTCTGCGACGGGAATGAAGCTTGATGATCTCAGCCACAAACGCGCTCTGCGCAAACTAACCGATCTGATGGATTACGATGGCCTGCGCGCGAGGCAAACCTTGGCTCGCAGAAGGGGCGTTTACCGCGGAATTGGCTTTGTTTCAATGGTCGAAGTTACCAACCCCAGCCCAATGTTCTATGGCATTGGTGGCGCGCCTATTGCATCTCAAGATGGCGCAATTGTGCGCCTTGATGCGGGTGGCGCACTCCATGTTTCTTCTTCAATTACCGAACAAGGACAAGGCACAAACGCCATTCTCGCACAGATAGCAGCAGGCGTGTTTGGAGTTGATCTCAACCGCGTGAAAGTCACTACAGGCGACACAGCAACCACACCCTATGGCGGCGGAACGTGGGCTTCGCGCGGCGCCGGGATTGGCGGTGAAGCGATGTTGCAAGCAGCGCAAGCACTGAAGGATCAAGTGCTCGAAGTGGCAGGTGTGATGCTGCAAACGGGTGTTGAAACACTCGACATTCAAAATGGTGCAGTCACTGATATCGATGGCTCTGTGCGCCTGACTTTGGCAGATCTTGCGCGTACAGTATATTATCGCGGTAATGAATTACCTAATGATCTCAAACCCGAATTAATTGCGACGCGTCATTACCGCGTTACCGATTTCCCATTCGTGTTTACCAACGGCGCAATGGCTGCACATGTGGAGGTTGATATCGAAACAGGCTTTGTCAAAGTGCTGCACTTCTGGGCTGTTGAAGACTGTGGCCGCATAATTAATCCGTTGTTAGTGGATGAGCAGATCAGAGGTGGCGTTGTCCAAGGCATCGGTGGTGCACTTTATGAAGAGTGCCACTATTCGGCCGACGGTCAGTTCCTCAATGCTACGATGGCTGACTACATGGTGCCTATGGCGAGTGAAATGCCAGAGATTACAATCGCTCATATCGAAACGCCAACGAAGACATCCGTACTTGGCGCAAAAGGGGCAGGAGAGGCGGGAACAGGCGGGGCGCCCGCGGCGATATTGAATGCTGTGAACGACGCATTGTCGCCAATGGGGGCAAGCATTTGGCAGATGCCGATGACGCCAGAGCGTATTTTGACGGCACTCGATAAGGTAGACTGAAACCAATCTTGCAAGGAAAAAGGCGCGCCACGAATTGAGCGCGCCTTTCTGTCTTGTTGCGAAGCGTCGATTACTCGACGGCGTAGGCCACTGGCCACGCAACGCCTGCGGCCTCTGCTGCGGCGAGATAGGCCTTCAAAACTTCGCTGCCTGGCATGCCACGGCTGTCGGCTTCAGCAGCTTGCTGCTGTGGGAAACCAACGAGCGATGCCGCCCAGCCTGCACGTGCTTCCTCAGGTAGAGACTTCACGTTAGCACCTGCTGCCCCCAAACCGTCAAGTCCGCGCTGTTGGGCTGCGTTCAAAGATGCGCCGGATTGGTCTTCGTAGGCTTGGCCAACTTCACGAATGATCGCTTGAACATCTTCTGGAAGGCTCGCAATCGTACGGCTGTTCATTGTCAGAGCATTTACTGGCATCGCGCCGAAGCCAACCAATGTATAATTTGGCGCGGGTTCGTGGAACTTAAAGCCAAGGTAGGCGGAAGGGAACATCAACCAGCCGTTATATACACCCGTCTGAAGCGACAGATAGCCATCTGGCAATGTGGACTGTACGGGGATCGCGCCAGCGAACTCTAGCCACGGTAAGTTCGGACCCGCACCACCGACTTTGACACCTTTCAAGTCTGCAACCGTATCCCAGGGATCCGTCGTGCCCAAATGGTAATTGTCCCAACCATGCAGACCCAACAACTCTTGCTTATATTCACTTTTAAATTGGTCGGTGAGCCACGGCACGTCGTTGTAAACCGAGCGCACAGCCGTCATCGCTTGCGCAGAATCTTCTGATCCAAAAGGTGCATAATACGGGAAGTTGTGCAGGAACAATTTCGCAGGCTCGAAACACATGCAGTATGCGCCGATGTCGAGGATACCGTTTTGAACCGCTTCGAGCGTTTCTGCAACGCCTGCGATTGCGCCCCCGTATCCTTCAACAAATTCGATTTCATGATCTGTCTCAGCAGCAACGCGGCGCACAACTTCGGGCACAAAGAATTTCGCAGTATCAGTTACATATACTGCTGGACCATTTGGATGGCCAGAGCCAATACGCAGCGTAAACGTTTCTGCTGCAAGTGGAGCTGCTAAAGCGGTAATCGCGAGAGCCCCAAGGCTTAGGTTTACTATCTTTTTCATTTAGGTTCCTCCCAGAGTATGCGGCTTTTACCGCTTTTCAAGCACTGTCTGCCAATTTAGTTGGCTTAATTATCAGTTGCTCAGTATAGCAATGTCTGCACATCACGTCGCGGTGGTCAAGAAACTCTGTGACTAAATCCAAAATTTATTTATCAACCGCTAAATAAGCGCTTGATCCCCAGGCCCCATCGGTTAGCGTTCATACACTAAGAGGGTTTTGTGTAGGAGAGGCCAAAATGAAGGCACATATCAAGGGTGCTCGTGTGCTGCATATTATTTCAGCATTCTGGACGCTCGCTCTTGCACTTCTAATTTTTGGCGACGTGATGGGCCGAATTCTTCTGACGCGGCCTATTCCGGGCACCAAAGAAATTCTGCAAAACTCTATCGTAACCATCACGTTCTTGCAGATCCCTCTGGCAATCTACTCAGGCTCGATGCTGCGCACAACGATCCTTTCGGATGCGGTGCCTGAAACGCTGCGGCGTATCTTGCGCACCTTTGCATCGCTGCTCGGCCTCGCACTTTTCCTTGGTTTGATTTGGGGTACTATCCCCTCATTCTATGACGCTTACCGCATTGGCGAGTACGAGGGCGAAGGCTCACTGCGCGTGCCAACTTGGCCAGTGCGCGGCGCGATTGCGGCCATGTCTGCATTTGGCGCGTTTGCTTATGCCTATATGATTTGGCTCGATTGGCGCGGCGAATTGATCCTGGAAAATGAAGCGCCGGGCGCTCTGCTGCGGTTAGAAGATTAGGAGCGCACGACATGGGTGGTGATATTGTACTGATGATGCTTGGCGTGCTGATTGTATTGATCCTTCTTGGAGTCCACATAGGCATCGCGCTCGCACTTTGCTCTGGTGTCGGAGTCTACATAATGTTCCGTGGCAACACGGAGGCAGCTCTCGCGATCATGTCTAACACCGCCTATGAAGCAATACGAAAGGACGTTTTCGCGGTGATCCCTCTCTTTGTCTTAATGGGAGATTTTGTCTGGCGAAGTGGCGCAGCAGGGGACTTATACCGCATTTGCGATCGCGCACTGCGCCGCCTGCCTGGCCGGCTCGCTATTGCGACAATTGCTGGCAACACCGTGTTCGCAGCGGTTACAGGGGTTTCTATCGCGTCAGCTGCTGCGTTCAGCCGGATTGCCTATCCTGAAATGATGAAGCTTGGTTACAAACAAAGCTTTGCCCTCGGCGCCGTTGCTGGTTCCGCCTGCCTTGGCATGTTGATCCCACCATCGGTTTTGCTAATAGTTTGGGCAATCCTGACTGAAATGTCAGTGGGTGCATTGTTTGTGGCGGGTATCATTCCAGGCATGGTGCTTGCGTTATTGTTCTCTGGCTATGTGATTGTTGCTGCGAAGATGAATCCTGAGATCGCACCGGCTTATGACAAGCCCTTGACTGAGCCAACATTAGCGGAAAAACGCTCCGAGCTGATTGGGGGCTTAGGCATTCTCGCACTCATCATGGTAGTCATTGGCGGCATTTGGCTAGGTTGGTTTACCCCGACTGAAGCAGCTGCTTTCGGTGTTATTTGCGCGCTTATTATTGGCATCATAAAAGGTATGCGCACCGATGATATCATCCAAAGTCTATATCAAGCTGGCCGCACAACGGCGCCGATCATGTTCTTGCTGATTGCGGCTCAAATGTATTCTCGCCTTCTCGCGCTGGGGGGGGGAGTGAATTACATCCAAGGGATCTTCATCGACAGCCAGCTCAGCCCCTTCATGCTGATCCTGCTGATGGCGTTCATCTGGTTGATTCTTGGAATGCTAATCGACAGTATTTCGATCATCCTTTTGACAGTACCGATCTTTGCGCCGCTGGCTGTGGCGATGGGTTGCGACCCAGTTGCTTTCGCAATCTTTGGTATTCTGATTATCGAAGCAGGCCTTTTGTCACCGCCTTTCGGGCTTTTGGTCTATACGGTAAGAGGATCCGTGCCCGACCCTACGGCAACGTTGAAAAAGATCTTCATCGGCTCCGCACCATATTTTATTTTAATTTTGGTCGCAGCTTTCCTCGTGCTGGCTTTCCCGATCTTAGCCACGCTTCTCCCGAAATTTCTTATCTGATTTATTGATATTCAGATGCAGTTTTTATAATTTTCCAAAATGTATCTTGCGCTCTAGTTCTAGGTAACAATTGATGGAGACAAATATGGAACTTGGATTCTTTACGATGCCGATTCACCCGGTTGGGAAAGATTGGCGTACCTCACTACACGAAGATCGTGCAGCCTTTTTACTCGCAGATGAACTTGGTTTTGTTGAAGCTTATGTGGGCGAGCACACGACTGATGCTGCTGAAAACATCACCCATTGCATTAGCTTCATCGCTTGGATCGCAGCTGCTACGAAGCAGATTAATCTCGGTACCGGCACGGTTAATTTGCCTAACACACACCCTGCAGCAATAGCAGGTCAAGTTGCGATGCTTGATCATATGTTGGATGGGCGCTTCATTTTTGGCATTTCTCCAGGTGGTTTGGCGACAGATGCGGAAGTGTTTGAAAGCCTGCATGCGGATCGCCCAGCTATGTTCCTTGAAGGCATCAACCACATCCTGAAAATCTGGGAATCCGAAGCGCCCTACAACATCAAAGGCGAGTTCTGGAACATCTCGACCGAGACACAAATGGAACTCTCTATCGGTCAAGGCATGATGACCAAGCCGCTGCAACGCCCGCACCCACCTATCGTCGTGACAGCTGTCGCGCCGTTTTCCAAAGGTGTAACCGAAGCTGCTGCACGCGGTTGGGATCCTATTTCAGCGAACTTCCTCCTGAAGAAATGGGCTAAAACTCATTGGCCAAAGTACGTAGAGGGTTGCGAGCGTGCGGGTCGTACGGCGGACCCTGCGAACTGGCGTGTGGCAAAATCCATTTTCGTCGCCGACGATATGGCAACGGCGAAAGAATATGCGCTGGGACCGCAAAGTCCTTATCGTTACTACTACTCGCAGCTGTTAACCAAAATGAAGAAGCATGGTCGCACAAACCTGTTCAAAGCCGACCAGACCATGGCCGATGATGAGGTCACACTCGACGGTGTTCTTGAGGACTGCGTACTCTGGGGCACACCCGACAAAGTAGCGGATGATCTGCTCGCATTGCGCGAAGAAGTTGGTGACTTTGGCAAGCTGCTCTATGCGGGTAAAGACTGGACCGATGTGGAACTTGGCCGCAACTCGATGATTAAACTGGCAGAAAAAACGATGCCGATCGTCAACGCTGCAATCGGCGAACCGTAATGAGCGCGCGTGTCGAGATCAAACACGGGGACGCTACGCTTTCTGCTCTCGCGACTGGACGGAAAGATGGGCCAGCGATCTTACTGTCGAACTCGCTGGGTGCGGGTCTTGATATGTGGGCGCCACAAAGGGCCATGCTTGAAGCGCACTACCATGTGATCGGTTACGATACGCGCGGTCATGGACAATCGAGCACCCCTGAGGGCGACTATAATTTCGACGACCTCACTGCCGATGCGATTGCAGTTCTTGATCAATTTGGGATCAAGACGGCAGACTACATTGGTCTGTCTTTGGGCGGCATGACAGGTCTCGGACTCGGGCTAAACCATGCGGAACGCTTCAACAAAATTGTTTGCGCCTGCGCACGCGCAGACAATCCCGCGCCCTTTGTCAGCAGTTGGGATGATCGCATCGCGGCGATTACAAATGACGGCATAACCGCGATCTGGAATAGTACGGTTGAGCGTTGGCTAACCCCTGATTTCCTAAGCGCCAACGCGGATCTTGTCGCTAAGCTGGCGAGCGATTTTGCACAAACAACAGTCGCCGGCTACACAGGTTGCGCGCGCGCTTTGCAGACCTTGAACTACAGGCACAGTTTGGGCGACATGATCCCCTCCACTCTGTTTATTTCAGGCGCTGATGATTTCGGCGCGCCTGCAGCTGAAATGGCGAGCATGTCCACTGCGACACCCAACGCACGCTACGTAGACATCCCTGATTGCGCACATATCGCGAACCTCAACCAAGCAGATGCGTTTAACGCAGCCTTAAAGCAGTTTTTGGAGTTTTAATGCGCCTTACAGATCGCCTACCTTACCAAGCTATTGTGGATCGTCCCAAGCTGACCTTATCCGATGGCAAACGGCTTGCGGTCTGGGTCATTGTGAACGTCGAGGATTGGGGCATCGAAGGCCCTATGCCACGCACTGTTTTGCCGCCGCCTATGGGCAAGCCTTTGTTACCGGATGTTCCAAATTGGTCGTGGCATGAATACGGTATGCGCTCTGGCTTTTGGCGACAGCACCAAGCCCTGACCTCGCGCGAGATTCCAACAACTTTAGCGATTAATGGCAACGTCTGTAACAGCTACCCTCGCGTCGCCCAAGCCGGGCTTGAGGCGGGTTGGGAGTTTATGGGTCACGGGCATTTACAAGGTCCAATGCACAAATTGAGCGATCAACGCGCCGCGATCCATCAAGCTATGGACACTATTGAGGCCTTCACTGGTACGCGCCCTACGTCGTGGGAAAGCCCCGGGCTGACTGAGACCGAAGAGACCCTTGATCTGCTCAGCGAAGCAGGTGTGAAATATGTGGCCGACTGGGTGCTTGATGATCTTCCGCAAGAAGTGGACACGCCGCACGGTGTAATCACGACGGTCCCCTACACTGTGGAAATGAACGACATCGCGGTTTACGCGCTTCAACAACATAGTTCCGATGAATTCCTGCGCCGCGGGCGTGATCAATTTGATCGCCTCTATGCGGAAAGCGCGGACAATGCGCGCGTTATGGCGATTTCGATCCATCCCTATGTGACGGGTGTGCCCCACCGTATTCGCTACCTCGAAGAACTGCTCGATTATGTCGGCAGCCACGAAGGCGTCGCGTGGATGACCGCCAGCGAGATTGGCGACTGGTACACGGAAGAAATGAGCAAGCTCTCTGGGTGACCCACTTTAAACAGCCTTGATCCTGAGCGAACCATACTATTTATAAGTTGATAAATAAGTATGGAGCAACCTCGTGATCAAACATGCAATTGTCAGTGGTGGCTCTATCGGTGGGCTGTTCGCCGCGGCAGCGCTCATCAAAGCAGGATGGCACGTCGATGTTTATGAGCGCACCGACGTCGAACTTTCCGGTCGCGGCGCAGGTATCGTAACACACGACGCCTTGATTAAAGCATTACGCGCGGTGGGTGCCAATCTGACAGATCTTGGTGTTCAAGTGCACGATCGTGTGGCATTTCATAAAAACGGCGGACGCGTTGCGACGTTGCCGTTCGCACAAGTAGTGACCTCTTGGGATCGCATCCATCAGATACTGCGGCGCTTGATCCCTGAGGGGTCATATCATCTTAGAGCGCACATCACGGGGTACACACAAACTGCTGACAACGTAACTGCACTCTTAAACGATGGCACTACGCGCACCGCTGATTTACTTGTTGGTGCCGATGGTTTTCGCTCTGCCATTCGTGCGCAGATGCTGCCCGAGGTCGTACCGCAATACGCGGGCTACGTTGTGTGGCGCGCATTGGCGCATGAGCGAGATATTCCAAAGGGTGTGCACGATGACGTCTTTGAGCATTTCGCTTTCTTTACGCCTGCGCAAAGCCAGATCATCGGCTACCCGATTGCAGGGCCAAACAATGATCTGCGCGAGGGGCATAGGCGCTATAATTTTGTGTGGTATTCCCCTGCCCCAGCGTTTGTGTTGCACAATATGTTGACGGACGAAACAGGGCAGCATCACCCGATTTCAATCCCACCTCCTTTGGTGCGCGGCGACCTTTTACAAGAGATGTTCACACGTGCAAAAGAGGTGCTTCCGGCTGCGTTCGTGGAAATCTTGAACCACTCGGAACGTCCTTTCTTCACTCCAATCTATGATCACCATTCCACAGCGATGCACGATGGCCGCGTTACTTTGTCGGGCGATGCTGCTTGCGTCGCAAGACCTCATGTCGGGATGGGTGTCACCAAAGCCGCCGAGGATGCATTGTGCTTGGCTCAGCACGCCGCAACGTCGTTAGAGACCTACTCTTCCTTACGTGTTCCGGCCTCCATGCGCGCGCACATGCAGGCGCGAGAGTTAGGATCATGGATGATGGAGCCAGACCCGAACAACGCGAATGGATCTTCGCACCGCCACATTCAGAAAATCATGGAAAAGACTGCTGCGGCAGTGGCTTAGGCAGCAAAATAGTCGCTCAAATCTGCGCCTAACGCGGGCAGTTCAGGGCCTTCGCCATCAGGCACATCAAACACGTTGATCGTCATTGAGATCAGAGTATAGTACCCGCAAATGCCGACTAAATCGACACAAGCTTTCTGTCCTAGAAGGGTCAAAGCCTTGTCGTATGTCACGTCTCTAACATTTTTTAGCAAATGCAATTCCACCGCGAAATCAAAGACAGCCTGCATTTTTGCGTCCTCAAAAGCGTAGCACTTTGCCTTGGAAATCGCATCTACTGCATCGCTCGGTACGCCTGCTTCTATTGCAATCGGAACATGATGCGACCACTCAAATCCTGACGACCAATACCGCGCCGTCACCAAGATCGCGAGTTCTGACAAGACCTGCGGCAAAGCGCTTTCATAGCGCGCGTATTGACCCAAAGCCTGAGCTTGTTTGGCGAGCCTCGGACTTTGCAGCCAAACTCTAAGCGGTCCAACAACAGCGCCACGCGGACCATTGACGATATCATCATAGATCGCTTGTTGATCCGCTGAAAGAGCGCTTTCGTTCAGCTTTGGATGCCGGTTCATAGAGGTGCCGACGTCTGCATTTGACCGCGATAAAAGATCAACGCGTCGCCTTCTTTGTGATCAAAGTCTAATATTTCGCCGACAACGATTATATGATCTCCACCATCATAGATCGCATGGGCGTGGCACGCAAAATGCGCGATGGCATCTTTGAGGCGCGGCGCTTGAACTAAGGATTCGGTAAGCTCTACACCTTCACACTTATCTTCCAAAGGTTTAGCAAACTGCCATGCGAGATCTGTTAAGTCAGTGGACAGCACGTTGACAACAAATGGAGCTCCCTCTTTGAACAAACGCGCGCTTGCCTGCTGTTTACCAAGCGAGAACAAGCACAAAGCAGGCGACATGCTAAGCGATGTGACGGATCCAACGGTCACACCAGTTGGTTTACCCGCCTCATCCAACATGCTGACAACAGTGACGCCTGTTGGCAGGCACCCAAAGGCGTCGCGAAGCTCATACGGGTCAATCATCGGTGCATCCAGCATTGTTTTCATCTCCTTAAGGAACCCTTCGAGATGGGCCTAGTTGTTTTGTTAGTATATAATTTCTATTAGGTAAAATGATAATATCATATACTTATTATACAAATTTCCTAATGTTTATTTTTATTTTCTTTATTTCTGTTTGATAGTTTCATCCTTCTGATTTATCCGTCCAAAGATAACATTGCATCATCCAACCAGCTCGGATTGGGTTTAGGGAGAATAACAATGACGACACTGTGTTACGCGAAAAAGACCTGCTCAATCGGAATTCACGTCCTTATGGAAGAAGTGGGCCTACCCTATGATCTCAAGATCGTGGACTTTTCTAAAGGCGAGCAAAAGACACCTGAGTACAAAGCGCTTAACCCGAAAGGCAAGGTTGCAGCGCTCGTGCGTAATGACGGCAGCGTTCTGACGGAATATGCAGCCATCGCGATGTGGTTAGCAATGACCAACCCTGAAAAGAAACTTGTGCCAACCGATCCTGAAGGCCTTGCCCGTACAATCGAAGCGATGGATTTCATTGTTGGTACGGTTCATATGCTGTCGTGGCGCTTATTCCGTCGTCCCGATGCATACTCAGATAGCGCTGAAGACCACAAACAACTGCGCGAACGCGGGATGAACGCGATGCTTGCTGCTTTTGATGTCGTTGACGAACAGCTGTCTGGCAAAGACTATCTGATGGGTGATTTCACGATTGCCGATACGGCACTTTATTATACGCAATATTGGGCTGTTGATGTGGCTGGTTGGAAGCTGCCCACAAATGTGCAGGCTCATTACGAGCGTATGAAAGCACGTCCCTCCGTGCAGGCGTCACGAGCATTAGAGGGCGTCTCATAAACGAGGGCGATGTATGCGGTCGTTATATCTGGCGACAGTGGCAAATCGGGTAATGTCGGCATCAATGCCCCTCTCATGAAACAGGTCTGCAACATTACGAGGAGACGGTGGGAACCGAACATACGGCATTACACCAATCAGAATAATTTCTAGGCTTATTTTGAAGTATCGAAATGGGGTGTGTTTTGTCATTTACGGACGCTACGAACACACCCTGCCCGCTTTAACCTAGTTCAATCTGATAGTGCCCTCAAATTGTATTATCACCGAAGGATGAAAGACATGAAGGGAAAATTTTGGAAAGTCTTTTACACAGTCAAACGTCCTTGCGAACAGGGAAAGCTCAATTAAACTCGTCCAGGATTTGAATGCCTCTCGGCAAAGTATCCACGATTTCAGCCATCGCGGAAATTGAGATCAAGGGCGCTTCGCGTAAAGATGAAACCAGACCGATAGGGCCTATCAGACGTGCGAGATGCGCTTGGCTAACTCCTGTTTGTGAAAGGTAAGCCCGCCTAGCCTCGTGAGTACGAACGCTTCCTAGACTTCCAATGAAATGAGCATGCGTTGCCAGCGCAGCGCGCAAAAGCTCGGGCTCCCAATCATGATCGTGAAACAATGTCACGAACGCTGCATTTTCGTCCAACATGCTTAATGAGGGGGCTTGACTGGGCGTGGTCAAGTGTATGGGCGGTATATCGGTTAGTGCGGTGATACTAGCAAGGTCACCCAAGTCAGGTGAAAGCCCAAACACCTGAAATCCAGATGATTTTCCTATTTCAGCCATGGCGCGAAAAACCGCGCCACGCCCCGCAAGGACAAGCCGAAATTTTGGTCGATATGCAAAAGAAATGTTTGATAAATTCTCAATCATGAAATCAATTACAGCGGGAGTGCGCGCTAACAGTTTATTATGTGCAGCGACAATCGCATCGGTATCTGGCTTGGGGTTAATCAACACGGATAAGGCCCCGCCACAGGGCAGTTTGAGGTCGGCAAAGCGCGAACCGTCACCGTATCGAACTACCGTAGGTTTTTGCGAAACCAGCGTGTTTTGCGCATGGACCCGAATATCTTGATCAATGCAGCCATTTGACAAATAGCCCGTCATTTCGCCTTGATCATCGACAATTGCAAGCGAGCCGAGCTCGCGCGCAGCACCGCCTTCGATTGCAATCGATGTGATCAATGCGAAACTCCGCTCCTGCTCTATTAGGACAGTTGCGAAGGCTATAATGTCACTCGCGTGTTCGACGTATGAAACCTGATCAGGCAACGTTATCCTCATTGACGACATCCGCAAAAGATTTGAAAAACTTGGCAGCTAATTTTTTGGCCGTACTTTGGATCAAACGGCTACCTAATTGAGCAAGTTTTCCACCAATTGCAGCCTTAGCCTCATAGCGTAAAATGGTCGTGTTGCCGTCTGCCGTCAGCGTCACATCTGCACCGCCTTTTGCGTGACCAGCGGTACCGCCATTGCCCTGTCCAGTGAGGGAAAATGCATCTGGAGCGCCAGCAGTGTCCAACTGCACATCACCGCCAAACCTTGCTTTCACCGGACCGATTTTCAAGACTACTTTGGCTTCCAGTTCTGTATCGGAATGTTTGATCAATTCTTCGCAGCCCGGAATGCATTGTTTCAAAACCTCAGGATTGTTGAGAGCCGCGTAAACCTGCTCTTTTGGTGCATTAATGATGATTTCGTCTGAAAGTTCCATTGTTAATCCTATTCTAACAGCAGGGAAATTTTATATGCTCAAGCTGCTTGGCTTGTTCTGGCGTCAGAGCCACTTTTTTTCGCAACCTATTGATTACGTTCCATATCTTCTTCATGATGTTAACTCCTGCTGAGGCTCAGAAAGCATTGCGTAGGCTTGAGGCGTATCGACATCGGCGAAAAAGCCGGCACGCGTCGTTGGTATGTGATGCACATGCTCTAAACGCGTGCGCGTAAATTTTTTACACCCAGGCTCTTTGGGATCTTTTAAAACTTTTTCTCGCAGATTTGGTGGAATGATGATTGGATTTCCACGCGCCTCGCCTTGAATGGGGACAGTAATTTTGGTGCCACCACTTTCATGATGCGCTGACATCAAAAAATGAAGGTCCTTGACTGTGATCAAGGGTTGGTCACCCAACCCAATAAATAGCGCATCTGCATCATCGGCAGCCTGCAGGCCGAGCTTGACGGCGCTTTGTTGGCCATTTTCATAACCCGCATTGAATATCGTGATTGCATCTGTGCCTTCCAACGCAAACTCAATCTGTTCCGCCTCATGACCTGTAATCACACATACTGTGTGACCTGTCGCGGCACGATAAGTATTGACCATGTGATGAATCATCGGGACATTGCGATACGGCAGTAAAAGCTTGTTTTCAGCTCCCATGCGGGTCGATGTCCCAGCCGCTAAAAGTATTGAACCAAACTTAACCGCCATCGGATTTCACCGCAGCTCGGCGTAGGCTGACCAATTCAGACAAGATCGACAGGGCTATCTCTTCCGGTGTAACTGCGCCAATATTCAAGCCTGCTGGCGCTTTGATCTGATCGATTTGTGCAGAGCGGCAGCCTTCAGCTTCTAGTTTCTGAGCTAAAGCGCGAAATTTTTTGGTGCTGCCTACAAACGCAATATAGGTGCGTTTCTGTGACAAGGCCTGCTTAAGCGCATCAAGGTCACCTTGCCCCTGGGTCGCGATCACCACAACCTGTTCGCGCGTCGCTTCCGTAGTCAACATCGAGGTTGTAGCCCAATGAAATTGCGGTGCTAAATTGGTCAAAGCAAACGCTACGGGAGAGGCTCCCAGAACCACCAATTGCGCCATAGGCAGGCAAGGCTCGATGAAAATATCGACAGTGCCTTTCGATGGGCAACCATTGCTTGCGAAAGTTGTACCATCCACATCATCACCCTCACTAACACCTCTTTGGACCAATAGCTCTTCTGGGGCGACAGAAATCAGTTGCGGGGTGCCGTCCTTTAAGGCCGCGATTGCCGCCCGCCGCACCGCGCCGCGCGTACACCCGCCACCCAACCAACCTTGTATGATGGTACCATCTTGCGACAACAAGGCTTTGGCACCGGGCTTAGCGGCTGTGGTTCCAACAGTGCGCACGATCGTCGCAAAAGCAAAGGGCAGATCCGCATCGCGCAACTCCTTTGCAGCTTGTGCAAAGTCAGGCGACAGGATTTCAGCAGGGGTCATAGCGTTGCGAACTCCCGATCAAGGCTTGCGAGGTCCGCCAAAGTATTGGCAGCTTTAAAGATATCAAGGTGAGGCAAAGCCGCCGCCATACCCAAAGCGACAGGTTCGTAATCACACCAACCCTTTAGCGGGTTCAACCAGATGATTTTGCAACCACGTTTTTTCAATTTCGACAAAGCTGTGCTGACATGTTCTGCTGGCTCGGTGTCGTATCCATCCGACAAGATCAATACGACACTGCGCCCATCAACAAAGCGTTTAGCATAGGTATCAGCGAATAATTCCAGTGACGGTCCAATCTTGGACCCCCCACCAAAGCCGTCGGCCATCAACGACAAGCGCCCAATCGCGCGCATCGCATCTTTGTCTCGCAAAGCTTCGGTAATGCGTACAAGTCTAGTATGAAATAGATAGGCGTCTGCTGCTGCGTCTGTGCGCATAAGACCTGCCAGAAACGCCAAGAATACTTGTGCGTAAACCGTCATCGATCCCGATACATCGCAAAGTGCGACTATCTTACGGGTACGATCAGGACGACGCTTGCGCAATAGCTTGATAGGTTCACCGCCCGTGGCGAGGCTAGCCCGCATGATTTTGCGAAAATGCAACCGATCACCTTTGCGCGCAGCAATTCGGCGGCGGGACCGCTTGTGGCGAAGGGCCGCCCCAAGGCGAAGTGCCACAACTTCAGCTTGCGCAATTTCGTCGGGACGGATCATGTCGCGCAGATCTTTTTTCGCGAGGTTACGAACATCCGTTGCCACCAGTTTACCTGTGCCTTCGCTGTCGGCCGCGCCCTGTCCATCGTCAAGTGCTGTGGCCGCCCCCGATGCGCCTGCGTCTTGGCCTCTTGCGTCGCGCGACGAATGCATATTGTCATTGCTCTTGCTGGATTTGGTTTGCACGACCTTTTGTTTTACACGGCCCGCGTCCATCCAAAAACTGTCAAACAGCGCATCAAACTGTTCCGCCTCTTCGCGAGACCCTGTGCAAACTGCCCGTAAAGCCCAACGCGCTTCGTCGGGCGAAATCGCTTTTACATGGGTCAATGCCGTAATCGCGAGATCAGCTTCTGCGACACCAAGACGTAGGCCATTGCTCCGCAAGTGTGTGAAAAAACCACCTACGCGCGCGATGGGTCCGGGGTCACGCCCCGCGAAACGTGTAACCCGCGTCATGCAGCGCGCCCCGCAATGCGGCCAGAGACCTCTTTGGTGATGTGCGCTTGATCGCTTTGAGTCTTCAGCAGTGTTGTCAGTGTCGATTGGAGTACAGCCGGATCATTCGTGAGGTCCGCAATACCAAGGCCCATCAACGCGGCAGCAAAATCCAACATCTCAGCAATGCCAGGAGTCTTTTCCAACTCTTCCTCCCGCAGCTTTTGCACAAAGCCAACAATTTGCGCGCCCAGGTGCGCCGCAATACCGGGACAGCGCGCCTGCAAGATTGCCATCTCTGTATCACGATCAGGGTAGTCCACATAGGTGTACAAACAGCGACGTCGCAGCGCATCCGACAGATCACGTGTCCCGTTTGACGTTAGGATGACCATTGGTTTCGAAGTAGCCTTGATCGTTCCAAGTTCAGGGATAGAAATCTGATAGTCTGACAGGATTTCGAGCAGGTATGCCTCAAATTCTTCATCCGCGCGGTCGATTTCGTCGATCAACAACACTGGAGGCGCGTCTTGCGTGATCGCCGCAAGTAAAGGGCGTTCCAATAAAAAATCTCGTGAAAAAATGCGATCTTCTACCTGTTTGCCAGTCTCCCCATCTTCGGCCGCCGCACGAATTGTCAAAAGCTGGCGTTGATAATTCCATTCATAAATTGCCTGCGCTGCGTCCAAGCCTTCGTAACATTGCAAGCGGATCAGTTGCGTGTCTTTTACAACCGACAAGCTCCGTGCAATTTCAGTTTTTCCAACGCCAGCCGCGCCCTCTAGTAAAAGTGGACGCCCTAATGACAACGCCAGCTGCAATGCAACCGATAGATCATCAGAGGCCACATAGCCCACCCCCCCAAGGGTGGTTTGTAAATCTGTCCAAGTTGTCATGAATCTGTCCGCGGGGGTTGCCCCCCGCGTCCCCTTCTAGTCGTGAAGCCCAAGCTTGTTGGCAGTTTGCCAAATTCGCCAATGGTCATGTGGCATGTTAGTGTGTCTGTTGCCAAACGGGCGGAAAGCATCCTGCACTGCGTTGGAAAAACACGGTACGCCGCCAACATGTGGACTTTCACCAACACCTTTTGCACCGATCGGGTGGTGCGGGCTTGGGGTCACAGTAAAGTCGGTTTCGTAGTTTGGAACCTCCCACGCGGTTGGAAGGAAGAAGTCCATCAACGTCCCCGTTTTTACATTACCCATGTCGTCATATGCGATTTCTTGACCCAAGGCGACAGCAAGTGCTTCGGTCAACCCCCCGTGCACTTGTCCTTCAATGATCATCGGGTTGATCCGAGTACCGCAGTCATCAAGAGCATAGAACCGGCGGATCTCTGTCACGCCTGTATCAACATCAATGTCCATTACACAAACATAGGCCCCAAATGGATAGGTCATGTTTGGCGGATCATAATAGCTGACCGCCTCAAGACCCGGCTCTATCCCAGGAATCGCTTGATTATAAGCTGCAAAGGCGATTTCCTTCATTGTCTTGAACTGCTCAGGCGCACCTTTGACTACAAAACGGTCTACATCAAACTCCACGTCATTGTCATGAACTTCTAGCAGATAGGCCGCGATCATCTGTGCTTTAGCGCGAATTTTGCGCCCGGCCATCGCCGTCGCAGCACCAGCCACTGGGGTCGACCGTGACCCATATGTGCCAAGACCATAAGGCGCAGTATCAGTGTCGCCTTCCTCGATGGTGATACTATCAGCAGGCAAACCAATCTCGGAAGCAAGGATTTGCGCAAATGTCGTCGCATGGCCTTGCCCTTGTGAAATCGTGCCTAGCCTCGCAATCGCAGACCCGGTTGGGTGAATACGGATTTCGCAGCTATCGAACATGCCAAGTCCAAGGATGTCGCAATTCTTAACTGGACCAGCCCCAACGATTTCAGTGAAGAAGCTTAGGCCAATCCCCATCAGTTTGCGGGTCTTACCCGCTTTAAAGTCTTCAACCCGCTGCGTCTGTTCGGCTCTTAAGCCATCGTAATCAACGGCTTTCAACGCCTTATCCCAAGCGGTGTGATAATCACCAGAGTCATATTCCCAGCCTAACGCGGCCTGATATGGGAACTGTTCTTTCTTGATGAAGTTAATACGGCGCAGCTCTGCCGCGTCCATGTTCAATTCAATAGCCAGAACCTCGATCATCCGTTCAATCAGATATACTGCCTCGGTCACACGGAACGAACAACGGTAAGAAACACCGCCCGGTGCTTTGTTTGTGTAAACGCCATCAACCTCTAAGAAAGCAGTGGGTATATCATAAGATCCCGTGCATATATTCATAAAGCCTGCTGGAAATTTTGTTGGGTCCGCGCAAGCATCAAAGCCTCCGTGGTCGGCAATGACCGAACATTTCAACGCGGTGATCTTGCCTTCTTTGGTTGCCGAAATCTTTCCAGTCATGTGATAATCACGCGCAAACGCTGTGGTCATCAGATTATCCATGCGGTCCTCGACCCATTTCACCGGCTTACCAGTCACGATAGATGCAACCACGGAGCAGACATAACCTGCATAAGCCCCAACTTTATTGCCGAAACCACCACCAATATCAGGTGAGATAACACGAATGTTGTGCTCTTCGATGCCAGAAATAAGCGACACAACCGTACGAATTGCGTGCGGCGCTTGAAACGTGCCCCATAGCGTCAGCTTGCCGTTAACTTTGTCCATCGACGCGACGCACCCGCAAGTTTCTAAAGGACATGGATGTGTGCGGTGATAGTACATCGACTCTTCGACTACGACGTCCGCATTATCAAGAACTTCTTCGGTTGGTTCACGGTCACCCGCTTCCCATGTAAAAATATGGTTTGGATGCTTGCGCGGCCCGTGGGCACCGTCGGGAATTGACCCATCCGCAGCAACCAAATCCTCGCGCAAAACCACGTCAGATTTCAATGCCTCATGCGGGTCCACTAACACCGCAAGTTCTTCGTACTCCACTAATACCGCTTCAATGCCATCAGCAGCTGCATAGCGATCTTCAGCTACAACGAAGGCAACCTCTTGACCTTGGAACAACACTTTTCCGTCTGCAAGAACCATCTGCTTGTCACCAGCAAGGGTGGGCATCCAATGCAACCCAAGCGGGGCAAGATCTTCTGCCGTTAGAACAGCCAATACACCTGGCACCTCTAATGCGGCAGATTTATCAACGCTTACAACCCGTGCATGGGCATATGGAGAGCGTACAAAATCGCCAAACAGCATGCCATCCAGTTTGATATCATCGACGTAGTTGCCTTTGCCTTGCGTAAACCGAGCATCTTCAACACGCTTACGTGAGCAGCCCATGCCCTTCAGGTTACCGACGCGTTCTTCGCGAGTAATTTCATCTTTCATTCTGCGGCCTCCCTGGCTGCATTTATTTCAGTGGCCGCAGCCTGAATGGATTTCACAATGTTTTGATAGCCCGTGCAACGGCACAAATTTCCAGCCATGCCAAACCGAATTTCTTCTTCGCTAGGGTTCGGTATTTCTTCCAATAATTTAGTGGCGCGCGTGATCATACCAGGTGTACAATATCCACATTGTAGTCCGTGGTGTTCTTTGAACGCAGTTTGCAACGGGTGCAAATTATCAGGACCGCCTATACCTTCGATCGTCGTAATTTCCGACCCTTCGGCCTGGACAGCGAACATTGTACAGGATTTGACAGATTTACCGTCAATCGTCACCGTACATGCACCACAGTGAGAGGTTTCGCAGCCGATGTGTGGCCCTGTAATGTTAAGCCGCTCGCGCAGTGTGTAAATTAAAAGCTCGCGTGGTTCGGCCAAAAATTCTTCGGTTTTGCCATTCACGCTTAATGTGACGTGTTTCTTGTGAGACATAGTCTTCCTCCTTTACGCCCGCGACCAAGCGCGTTCGATTGCGCGGCGTAAAATGATGCCCGCCACATGGTTTTTGAATGCGACAGGGCCGCGATTGTCCTCGGTTGGGTCAATGTCGCCCAACATAGCAGCGACCGCAGCCTTTAGCGCAGCATCATCTACCATTGTACCAACAAGCGACCCTCCCGCTGCTGTAGAAAATACAGGTGTGTCACTCAAATTCGTCATTGCAACAGAGGCCGATGTACACCTTCCACCCTCTTTTGTAATCTGAACAGCCGCTGCCGCTGTCGCATAATCGCCGATCTTTCGCTTTTGCTTTTCGTACGCAAAACCGCCGTTTGGCATAGGGATCGTGACATGCGTCAGAACCTCGTCATCTTCACGCGCCGTCACATATGCAGCTTCGTAAAAGTCGCGAGCTGCAATATTGCGTGTTCCATCCGCACCAAAAACACTGAAGGTGGCATCAAGGCATTGCATCAATCCGGGCATGTCATTGCCGGGATCACCATTGGCTATATTGCCACCAACCGTTCCCATGTATCTCACCTGGGGGTCCGAGATCTGTAATGCAGCTTCGCGCAATATAGGTGCCGCAGCAGTAAGCGCCGCGTTGCCGATAATGTCATGCTGCGTTACCATTGCACCAATCTCTATGCGTTCAGCGCCAATAGTGATGTCAGACATGCCGCCAACGTCTTGTAGGTCGATTAAGTGAGGCACATTAGCCATACGCAGCTTCATCATCGGTATCAGGCTATGACCGCCTGCCATGACGCGAGCGTCGTCACCATGCTCCTCGAGGATAGACAGTACACCGGCCATATCCTTGGGTCTGTAATACTCAAATGCCGCTGGAATCATTGGCTATACCCCTATAAAAGTTTTCAAAGCTCGGCCATAAGCTCACGTAAGTAGAGCGCAGGCTTTAATAAACTGATGAAAGGCAGTTATTTTGCATGAATTGCACCCTTGCTTGCACCAACTGCGCCCAATGTTGCGCTCAACGCGTCTTGGGTTTCCCTTAGCTTCGAACGGCTAACAGGAGCAGATAGCAAATTGCTACTCGAAAATACACAATGACCTTTGTATTTACTGCGCTCAAAACGCAATACTTTCATAGGATTCACAAGATAACTCCGATGGGTTTGTAAAAACCCGTGCGGCAACAATTTTTTGGTGGCCTCAGTGATCGGCCAAACGCAAAACATACGCCCAGCTTGCGTATATATTTGGGTATAGTGACCATCCGCCCGCAACATCATCACCTCACTCGGTGAGACATATACTCTTAAACCATCACGCTCGCATGGGATCTGCAGTTTAGGAGCGCCAGCGTTTGGATCGATTTCATCGCTGGGCGTCAATTTTTGCGTTGGTCGTGGCTCAAGATATGTAATGCCAACCCAAAGGAACGCCCCAGAAATAACAAAGCTAGTAAAAATGACAACTAATGCCAAAATTTCATTGCTCATCCTAGGACCAAACTCGGCCCCTTGCGGTACTACAACAAATTTCGTACCCGCCATTGCGAAAAAATGGACTGAACAGACCGCTCCGGCAAAGCATAGGGTCCCGAGGAGAATGTTGCGATTAGTTCGCTGTCCATAGGCGACCCAAAAAGCCGACATACACATTGCGATAGCAATTGCAGACGACATCGCGATGCCCGCAGGAGTATAGATTGCCCGGCACAGCTCCAAACCAGCCATACCGATGTAGTGCATCACTAAGATTCCGCCCCCAACAAGCGCGCCTGCAGCCAAAATTGTGAAACTTGTTCGCTCCAAGAAATGAAGCAGTATCAGTGCACAACCTACTATCAAAATTGCCAAAAATGCCGAAACCAGCGTGATCGCTGCATCATAATAAAACAGCACTGGCAATTGCAGACCCAACATGGCCACAAAGTGCATCGACCATATGCCACCACCCAATGCTACTGCAGCCAAAGCCACCGAAATCGCTTTCTCAGGGACGGATTTTTTAGACAAATTGCGCGTTAACGACAGCCCCGTAAAGCCGGCTACAGTCGCTACAATACACGACATAGAAACAAGAAAGAAGTTGTGGCTGAAAGCTATGTACTCCATAACTTGTACACTGCCCAAAAATTTCTGTCCTGGCAATTCAAGATTTGAGGAAATGCGGCCCAAAACTTCCCCATGGCTCTGTCAGACAAACAAGAACACCCGCCAGATTACTGGGCAAGTGCTGTCAGAAAAATGAGAACTCGCATCGGATTGCTGGCGCAGTGTTCTCAGGTACTTCATGGGCTGTGGTGTCTCCTCCTACCACTGCAATCAGGTTAGCTACCTCAAGAAGGGTATGGTGCATATAGAGGCCACAGGTGATGCTGAATTGATGCCGTGGTATGATCGAGAGTTTTGTCACTCCCAGATCAACCTATGATCAAGACATCACTCCCAAGATCGCCCAACTGCAATCCTGCACCCTCAAGCGTGATGGTAAGAACCTCAGCGCCGTCTGAGATGGAGAGTACATCACCGTTGAGACCAACACTGCTACGATCGAACAGCGCACCACCTGTACTGAAGAACTTTAGGGTGTCACCATCGAGCAAGCTGAAATCTTTAACCGTGTCGTTTGTTGATGACCCCGTGAACTGGAACTCATCAGCACCTGCACCACCTGTTAGAACATTGGTTCCGGCACCACCAAAGAGTGCATCATCACCTTCGCCACCTTTTAACGTCTCGTTTGCATCAGAACCCCATAGCGTATCATTACCAGACCCACCATCAACAGTGATGTCTTGACCGTCGAGTGAATAGTTTGGGGAGGTAAGGTCAACTATGTCATCGCCTAAACCAGAGTTTATATTCTCAATGTTCGCAATACGGGCTGTTCCAAGACGACTGTCATAGTCTTCAACAAGAGTAAGAGACGAGTGGAACCCAGAAAAGCTATCATGCAAGAAGAAGGCGTCTGAGCCATCTGTTAGCTCGACTGTGTCTACGTCAGCTCCGCCATCCATGAAGTCTCCAAAGCGTGACTTGCCGTCCAGGTTGATGCTTTCTTCTGTACCTGTTTGGAGAGAGGATTTAACGTTATAGGCAAACAAATCTGAGCCAAAGGCACCGTTACTTTCAAGGATGATCGTGTCATCGCCAGCGCCGCCTGACAGTATATCATCACCGTCACCAGCAGTTAGGGTGTCGTTACCATCAAATCCATAAAAGGTTTCATCACCTTCTGAACCCACAAAGGTATCGCCATAAGATGTGCCACCAAAAATTTCGATTGATTCAAAAGTATCAACTTCGTCTTGTGCTGGAGTTTCAGACCATTGCGGCGGATTAAAGTACGACTTAACGGTCCCAGCCTGAACGTCAATTGAAGCACCAGACGACTTTGTTGGCAGGAATAGTGAGTCAGTCCCTTCCCCTCCATCAAAGTGGTCATTGCCACCCCAGTCATCATGAAGGGCGTCATCTCCATCACCACCAAAGAGTCTGTCGTTACCATCGCCAGCGGTTAGGTAGTCGTCGCCCATACCACCAATGATTATATCGTCGCCACTGTCTCCATCTAGCGCGTCATCACCAGCGCCACCGTCTAAGGTATCATCGCCCGTACCCGCTTCGATCACGTCATCACCTGACAAGCCATCCAACCTACTGCCGTCATCAGTGCCAAAAATTTTGTTAGCAACGATTTTAGCGTCGTTACCCATACCGGAATGGTTGGTGCAGTAATAGGATAGAACACCCTGTGAAGCGCTTGGAACTGTGATTTTAACTAGTTGATCGACCCCGAGAGTTCCGGTTACGGTGACTGACTCTTTCCATAACTGTCCATCGATTTTAAAGGCCAAAGGATGCGAAGACAAAGAGCTATCAGATAAATCAAACGAGTACTCTTTCCCGCTAATCAGTTCTAGTTCAGGAGCCTGCACTCCGTCTATCAGGTATCTGCCATTTTGCGCTTTGATGATAAATTTTTGCTGTATCGGCAACACCTATACTCCCAAACCACCACTAACTTCCCACAGTTTAGTTGACTAGAGCGTCATTTCAAGATGACACCATGGACGTTCTTTGGCGTTTAATAATTCTTAACAATAGACCCAGCGCTCTATCAATCCGCCCTATTGGAAAGACTGCTGGTACGATTACGCTATTCGCTAGCCAAGGTGAGGGCATCATCGGCTTAATTGAGGGCCTCATCCAGGTACAATAGCATAAGTTTATGAAGTCATTTAAGCTAACGAGCTTGGAGCATCAGGCAGCGTTATTGAGTATCCGATGGACTGACATAAGTGAAATGCCCATAGGCATGGGTTAATAACTCCAGCTACCTGCTAACACTGCACCTTTTCCTGTCGTTAAAGTACATATGACAGACCAAGAGCGCCACATAATCACATCAGTTTGGAACGACATGGGCCTGCGTAAGAAGTTGGAGGATAATCCCTATAGCTTAACGCAAAATGAGCTTATGGCTTTGCAGAACAATGATCAGCTGAACGTTAAACTTGAGTGTTTGCTGAAAGACGCTTTGATCAAGACGGGGTTGGTTCAGGCTCGTAACTAGCAAGCCCAGACTTTCAATCCCCTTAACTACTCAAACAGCGATAGTAGGACTCCTGACTTATCCCAAGTTGCTCCTGAAGCTGCACACCGAAACAAGTAATAACAGAAGTTTACCTTTTGATGCTACAGGCTGTCTAGGGCAGTTTTGGTGGCCTCTGTGGTGACCTGAGACAAATAGGGTCCCATGGATGGCAAATGAAGCCCTGGGTGCCTTTGGTTATCTTCGGTTTCAACAAAAAGGGACTAAAAGGGCTGTTGTTGTTTTTGTTGTTGACCACTGGTTAACGATTGCGTCCGCGCGCATGTTGCGCATGAGTTTTTGATAAACTTCTTCGGCAAACTTAAGCTGTCTTAGGGTTACTGAAAGTACATGCGCGACGGACGCACAGACGCATTTCTTGGGATTTCGGAAATAGCGGAAAATAGTTGCACTTTAGCTTGAACCCTTAGCGCTAAAGAAAGCTGAATGACCTCAAGTCCCGTTTTAAATCGGCTAACTGCAGAATGGCTTGCGACCACGATAGGCTACAGGCTCGACATTCTCGCTTCAAGCAAGCTTAATTTGACAGTATCCTCGCAACAGATCTTTGGCATACGCTGAATTTTTTTACTCTAAATGTGTTGGCCGCCGTTTATAAGAACTTCAGTTCCTGTGATATAGCTAGAGGCATCTGAACACAAAAAATGAATAGCATCAGCAATTTCATACGGCTGACCTAAGCGGCGCAAGGCAAGATTTTGAACTATTTTATCTGTTCCCTTACTTAGGATATTAGTCTCGATCTCCCCTGGGACTATGGCATTTACCCGTACTCCCATTGGCCCATAATCATGCGCCATTTCGCGCGTAAGTGCTGCTAATGCTGCTTTGGATGTTGCATAGGCAGCTCCCGCGAACGGATGCACCCGGCTGCTAGCAATTGAAGTTACATTAACGATCGCCGCTTTTGTTGCAGCTAATTCCTGCTTCAAGGCTCTGGCTAAGATCACTGGTGCAAAAAAATTAACATGAAATACCTGTCCCCAAACATGCAAGTCCGTGTTGAGGGTATTCATCCGCCCCTCATCAGCTAATTTTGGTGATATACCTGCGTTATTGATCAAAGCGTGCAATTTGCCATTCAGCTTGGATTTGATTTCTTCCGCCGCCGCTATGGTTTGTTTCGGATCGCTGAGATCAACTTGAATATGGTTTTCCTTACCTCCAGGGAAAGGGCATCGTTCATCGAATGCCTGCCTTGAGCATGTCAGTACGCGCCACCCATCGGCACTAAATCGTTTAACAGTAGCATGCCCGATACCACGACTAGCACCGGTTAATAAAACATTTTTTTGTTCTTTATTTATGGTCAAATTGGTCTCCCTAAACATCAAAAATATCTGAATTCCCAAAGTAGAATAGTAGCTCTAGCAATTCTACCCTTGTTGAATAAAAGTGTTAAAGCTATTTCGTAGGGCCCAGAAAAAGCGCACTTTTGGGAAACAGGTATTGGTACTTTGTTACGGTCTGGGGTGACAAAACAGACATCAATCTCTTACTTAAAACGAGGCTATGTCATCATGCGTCCTAGCGCATACAGGGACGCATGATGTCGGGGTTAGACGTATTACCTCCAAGCCAGTTTTGTACAACTCAGACTGACTGTCTCATCCATCAAAATCGGCAATCTCAGTTAGCCGAAGGGCGTCAGCGCGCAGTTTGGCTATAGTGGTCAGATTGACGGTATCGGCCGTAAAGGTACCCCAGCTTTGTACCAATGGATCCGCTTGAGTACCTGGTGCGATTGGATATTCAAAATTATCAGCGGCATAGATTTCCTGTGCTTTAGGTGAGGCTAAAAATTCCATAAGCTGGATGGCTTCGTTGCGGTTAGGTGCTGATTTGGTTAGAGCCATCCCTGAAACGTTGACATGGGTACCTGCATCATCGAAAGTCGGGAACTCAACCGACACACTGTTGGCCCAATCCTGTTGCTCAGGGTCAGAAAGCATTTTCCCCATATAATAGGTGTTGCCTATGGAAATATCGCATTCGCCAGCCCATATGGCCTTTACCTGTGCGCGGTCATTACCTTGCGGCTTTCGGGCCAGATTCGACTTTACAGCTTTCAACCAATCCAATGTATTTTCTTCGCCATGATGGTGCAGATACGCTGCTGTCAATGCCAGCATGTATGCGTGTGTGCCAGAGCGAGTGCAAATGCGGTTTTTCCATCGCGGGTCTGCCAAATTTTCATAAGTAGTTACCTCGCCAGGGGTGACGCGATCTTTAGAGGCATAAACGATACGGGCACGCGTAGTGAGGCCAAACCAATGATTGCCAGGATCCCGGAATTCGGCAGGAATATTTTTGGTTAGAGATTCGTTTTTAACTGGCTGCGTAAGGTCTGCATCGACAACACCATAAAGTCGAGAGATATCAACCGTGAATACTAAATCTGCGGGAGAGCGGCTTCCCTCTGCACGCAGACGTTCGATTAGCCCTTTTTTTAAGAACGCCACGTTCACAATGATCCCTGTTTCTTCGGTGAAAGCATCCATAAGTGGCTGAATAAGTTCGGGTTGCCTGTAGGAATAAACATTTACTTCCTGCGACATAGCTGGTGCGGCAAGTGTTAACGCACAAAGTGTTAAAGCATTTCTTGTTAGTGATAACATTTTATCCTCCATTTCGATGGGAGTTACATACCTGACTTTTTTACTCAAGTAAATACCTGATAAAAATACTAAGGAATTGTTCCTTGATCCCTTTCTTGCCACAGAAATTACTAATTTCTGCGGAGAAGAATTATGTTGGTTACTTAAAAGTTAAGTATTTTTTTATTTAAATAACTGATATTAGTTCTAATAAATAAAAGACGCCCAATATCTTTTTGCATATTCAATTATAATATTCCGTCAAAAAAAGCTGTCAGACAACCAAGGACTCAGATCGGATTTCTGGTGCAGCTTGAAACTATGCGCGCAAAAGTTGGCGCCAGTCGGTCAGAGCAGTGGCTCGATTCAGATTGAAATTTCAGCGCGAATAAAGACAGCGTTCCTAAACAAAACAAAATTTAGATAAATTTAAATTTCTAACACTAAAGCCCCAAGATCTGAGACGCGGGGCCTTATGATAAAGATGACAGGTCCTTGGACCTAAAGATCAAATGTAGCGATTAGGCACAGTAACCCCTGCTGTTGGCCCACGGAGCGCGGCCCAAGCAAAAATATCCAATGCTGATTGGACTCAGGCAGCGCTGGTAATAGGTCGACGGTGCGTTGTCTATTAGCTATTGTTTTTGGTTCCCGCAAAGTGGGCCTAAGCAATATGGTTCAGGAACCCTGGAGCAATTTTGATGTAGCTACAGGGAGAATGTTTATCCAAAAACAATACCCTCTGCGCGGTAGACTTACCTGTCCCTTGCTCACCTTTGAGAACGACAACTGGATCTACCTCAAGGCCAGGTTCTTTAGCTATGGCAAACGCTTGAATGGGCACCAGAAGTGAAACCGAAATGATATAGCACTTTAGCTTGAACATACAGCATGACAGCTGGAAGGATAATCTCTGAGCTTGTTTTAAAGTGATGTAACGGGGAGCGTTTTATTATTCACGTACGTTGCAAATACACGGTACCCACTTTAACCAAATTTACTTTGAAAGTGCCTCGCACAATTTCGGCGTTTTACGGGTACGCAACATCTCAAAGCTGTCGACAAGCTCTGAGCGGGTGATGTCGCGGCCAATCACAACAATGCGCGATTGACGGGTTGAACCCAGCCAGTCGTGTAAAGGCACCGGTGGATCAAAAAGATGCTGCACACCGTGAAACACGAACGGCATCTCAATGTCGACCAGATGTACGATACCTTTCACGCGCAGGATGTTAGGCCCGCGCAGACTGATGAGCGTATCAAGCCAACGATCAAACGCATCTGGGGGAATTGGGTCTTCCAAGACAATGGTCGCCGATCCAATCCGCGGGTCGTGTTTGGGCAGCAAAGCTGTTGGTGCCGAAGACGGAGCAAAACCTGAAAGGTTGTTAAGTGAATCACTAAAAACAAGTTCAGATGTAGGTGGTTTCAGCCATGCCATAGCCTGTTCTGATGTTACTTGAGGGCGCATACCACTCAAATCCCAAAGGGATGCGTGTGGCAGTACTCCGTGATCTGCCTGCAAAATATTTGCTGTTGCGTTGAGCGTTCGCAGCCGTATTTCGAGTGCACCTGACATGTTCTTGGATACCAGATCGACTTTACTTAGAACAAGCAAATCAGCCATCGCAACTTGCGAAACGGCTTCGAACTGACGGTCAAGAGTGTCAGAGCCTGTTGCAGCATCCACCACCGCAACAACCCCGTCTATGCGGAAATTCCGTGCCAGATAAGGATCAACTAAGAACGTATGTAAAATGGGGGTGGGGTCTGCGAGGCCTGTTGTTTCGATTACAATACGGTCAAAGGTTAGGAGATTTTCTTGTTTACGGGCAGTCAAACTTTGCAGGACGCGCGCGAGGTCTCCGCGAATGGAACAGCACAGGCAGCCGGATTTCATCAAGGCAACTTCTTCGTCAACGGTATCTATTAGATCATGGTCAAGCCCCACTTCGCCGAAGTCATTCACTATAACAGCGATCTTGGGTCCGGTTGACTGGGCTATAATCGCATTTAGCAGTGTT
>Ga0209199_1001438_pt1 | contig 28615 bp, 29 predicted proteins | sample COGITO_mtgs_1105_7_FD_184805 | JGI IMG/M metagenome (GOLD analysis project Ga0209199, IMG submission 184805) | Pelagic marine microbial communities from North Sea - COGITO_mtgs_110523 (SPAdes) (version 2) | ecosystem: Environmental > Aquatic > Marine > Epipelagic ...
CCCCACTTTAGACCTGACCCCCCACTTTTTTTGACCCCCACTTTTTCTGTAGATGGTTATCTGCTGCAATATAAAGCGTAGAAGGCTTAAAATAACGCCGTTTATAACCAATATTAGCTCTGAGTTTGGCTTGCTTAGTCAACCTTGCAACAGGGTTTTCACCGCATGTTTCACCCAAACGGCGCAGCTCATGTGTGATGGGTGGACTGCCATACACACCGCCACTTTGTTAATAACTGGCTTTAATCTGTTCAAGCAATCGTTCATTGTCTTTTGCTGCATGAGATTGAGGCTCTTTCAACCAAGCGTAAAACCGCTGCGGTGGACAGTTAACACCTTGCACATGGTGTTAACGCGGTAAACATCGTAAAAAATGAGCCAGTCCTGTTGTGCTACCTAAACAACCACTGCTTTACAGCCTCCATATTTTGGATCACCACTTGTTGTGCTCTGGGATCGGCCGCAACCACATTGATGTCTATACGCATCATCTGCATCAGGTATGGTACCAGTGCACCACGCACTTGGATCAGCAAGCGCTTGTCACTCATACCGTAATCATTGGCAACAATGGCTTGTTGTTCTGGCGATAAACGTTGGTCAGGTGTAAAGCAAACATTAACCATAGTGTTCCATGCTTCGTCTTGTTCAATCGTATGCTTAGCCTGGCCATCGGTCTCTGGTGTGCCGTAAAATCGGGTGAGTACAAAATCACGGTAGTCGTTATTTTTTTCACAATAGGCGCGCACATGCCAACGCATGCCAGAGTGAACAATAGAGTGGGGCACTATAATTCGCCCGCCAGTATCTGGTGCATTCACCGAGCGATAATCCACTTCGAGTCGCAGTTTGTTGCGACAGGCCTTTACGACTTGGCGCAATACTTCTGGTCGAATACGATAAGTGGGCAGGGGAATTTTGTGGGTGTAGTCAAACCCTAGTGCCATGTATTCAAAGGTATTGACCAAATCATTATTACGATGGATTAATTGTAAATACTCATCTGCATCGCCTAATGTGACTTTGGGAGCAAAGGTTTCGGAAGGTTCGTAACCTTTAATGGATGAGTTATAGACTAAGTTACCAGGCCCGACCGAGCTGAGGTATTCATTGATATCTTTTGAGGCTTGTTGGCGACCAATGCCAAAGTAATCGATTAAATGCCCAGCGTTGAGTTTGCCTTCCCATAGCGCCACAATTTCAATTAAACGATAACGTTGTAGTAGGTCATACCGAAAAGGCCAATGTGCTTTTTGTTTCATAGGTGTAGTTAATGGCTACGTAATTAGTATAAATAACACCATAAAACAGGGTGGTTCGCAACGTTATTTTTACTGGGTGTGTATGTTTTGTATACATGTGACAACAATCGTAAAACCTCCACGTCAATAAAATCATGGTGCTATGTCATTTGTACTGATTTTTTTGCCAAATCATTTGTTATACCTGCCTGAAAACTAAACATGTGTATCCGAACAGTGATTTATAAGTCGTTATTTACGACATATGCTTAGTTCACGTTTTAATCAATAGGCAGTCAACATGACCATTTCACAGCATGCTCAAAAGCGTTGTCAGCAACGTGGAATTTCCCCCGACCTTGTTTTATTGCTCAATACATTAGGTATGGAAACGCAACAAAAAGGTAATACTTACGTATTGGAATTAGACAAATACACTAAGAAAACCCTGAGTAAAAAGTTGAAGGGTTTGTTGATGCAAATTCAGCGTGATGTGTTCGTGGTTATCTCAGACGATGACAATGTAATAACAGCCGCTCACAAACATTAAGGGAAAACAAAATGGATTTAACGCTATTGATCACAAACGCTTGTGTTGCAAAAAAAGGGAATGATTATGACACTATTTGCTGAGCCTGACCTCATCGGATGTCCACATTGCCATCAGAAATATCATAGACAAGTGCTCTGTTCATTTAATAATTTTGAGCAAGTGACCTATTCTGATGGCAGCACTACGTCTGGTATCAACAATATCATCGTGAGTGAAACGCGCTGTATTCAATGTCAAAATATTATTTGCAATGTGCAAAGTTTACCCGCACTGCAAGTTAAACCCTTGAAGCCTTTTTGGCGAAACTGGTTTGTTAAACCAGATGAATATGTACTTATTCCTCATGCATCAATTGATGTGTATTTTGAGTTGTTTTATATTGCCGCTGAAGTACAAGAAAAACGTAGTTGGGCAGTGAATGCTTATCGACTCTATAACCAAAATTTTCTGATGTATGGTAAAGAGCGTATCGCCAGTGTCGTAAAGCAACACAGCTATCGAAAAATAACCGATTTTTTATTGGCTCACCCACCCACACCAATATATGAAGAATACATATTGGCTCACCCAACCTCACCAATATATGAAGAATACAATCTGCTGTGCGCTGATATTTATCGTTTGCGCGGTGATTTTTCACGCTCTAAAAAAATATACAATACGGTTATCAACGAGGAATTTGAGCATGTTGTTGAGCAAGGGAAACAATGGTGTGACACCAACAATGCTAGTCTAATGGCGATTAAAGAATACACTCAGCGAGCCATATAAAAAAAGCTAACTGAAGTGTAGGCGTTAAGTTGACCCTGACCCCAGTTTTACTAACTTGGCTCATTTGTAAATTTTAAAAGGAAACATAAGTATGCTTGCTAAAGAACGAAAATCGGGTGTTGCTATCTTTCAAGTTGACAACTTTGTAATGGGTAGAATTGAAGTGACCTTTTCTGGCCGCACTTTGAAACAAATTCTCACAGGTAAGCACGTCATTTTGAAATGTTCTTTTGTAGAGAAAAATACGTCATCGAAAAATGTTTACTGTGAGTTTAATTATGAAAAAGCCGGTTTAGTGAGATTTAAGGACGCAGATACAACCGTCGGTGGTGTCAAGTTAGAAGATGGACACTTATTTTTCACAGCAAACGCTATTACTTCTCAGATCCAAGTCTTTGTAACTGAAAAAAAATATACCTTAGTATTTAAGAACATTAATTTATATGACTTTCTGCGTGAGGTTTTTTGTTTATGGAAAGTTGATATATCTTTTTTGACAGACAGCTTCACACATGGGCAAGGTGCATCGTTATCTATGGAAGTACCGAAAAACATCACGATAACATCACTAGAGCCTAAAGATTTCCCCAGGGAGTGTATCGAACTTCCAATTTTTAGTTATTTTTATGAAAACAAATTTACTGAATTTCTACCATGGACAGAGGACTTCCAAATAACACTTATGCAGAACATAAACGAAATTGAATTTAAAGTCGTTTCTATGTGTAACGGTTACGGAGATTCAGAAATATTTGATCCTGTTACAGAGTGCTTGAGAAACATTGGTGTTTCGTTAAGTGAAATACAACCCCCTGTTGATCCGCAAATCTCAGCAGAAATTGTAGACGAATTGGTAATTTCTCTAAATTTAATAATACAGGACAAGTCTGTCCAGAAGTTAGAACTTGAGCTTTCACTTTGTGATGAATGTGATGAATGTGAAGAAAAAATGTATCGTGAATTCATACCTTGGTACTCTGTTAAAATTCGTGAACTATTAGATCTCGCTATTGAAGATTATTTGAATATATTTTCTGGTTTTTGTGATGCGGGTTATCTAAAACTTACAATCATCAATTCGTCAGTTGATGATATAGAGTTCGAAGAGCATGTTTTCGAAGGCGTTTCAGTTTTGCATTCTGACCTACTGAAACTAGAGTTGGGCGTTGATGAATTTAATGCTCAGGTTGTTTTTGAAAATCAAGAAATTAGCAAGACTAAAGGATCCAAATTAAACCGTTAACCAGTCAATTAACAAGACATATCATAATTTGACTCCGCAGGTTTGCTTTTCAACGATCCTGACCCCGCAGATTTTCGCAGGTTTATTGTAATTCGTCAGTAAAGGCACCATTATTGCAAACATAGAATGCAATGTTTTTTATCGAGTAGAAATAGATTATGAAATATCCAATAGCGGTATTTGTAAAACCACTAGTGTTAGTCATTTCGACCTTTAGCCTAGTGTTAACATCACAAAACGTTGTCGCATCGGGTGACTTAAAAGACGAGCTGATTGCGCGTAAGCAGGTCATAGAAGTAGCTCTTGGACGGGCTCAAGCCGATACCATAGTCAGCAACGCCACCATTCTTAATGTGTTTACCTCTGAGTGGTTGGAAAACCAAGATATTGTAATTACTGGTAAGCGTATCGCTTGGGTTGGCCCTACTGGCCTTTGGCCAGGTAAAGCTAAACTGAAAATCGATGCTTCAAATAAGTACCTAGTGCCCGGATTTGGTGAATCTCACAAACATATTGAAAGTTCCTACCTTACTCCAGAGTATGAAGCAGCGCTTGTAATACCTTTTGGTAACACATGGACAGTTGAGGGTAGTCACGAAATGTCGAATGTAGTTGGCAATGATAATGCAGCATTTTGGCTAATGGCTGAGGATGCGGGCAGTCCACTTAAGATATTTCCAGCCATCGGTTCGGCCACTCCCCCCACAGAATACGAAAGTGGTGGCGGGTATTACGGTTACAAAGAAATGATTGATTTTATGGATAGCGATCTTCGAGTTGTGGCCTTAGGTGAGGTTATGGACTGGACAGCCGTCATAACCCCTGGCACCAAGGGTCACAAGCGTATTTGGGAGATGATGGAAGCCACATGGGAAAAACGCGGTGTCATTGAAGGCCATGGCAGTGGTTTAACCGGCCTCAACGAGATCAATGCGTTTGCTGGAGCGGGGTTATCTTCTGATCATGAGGTTAGACAATCCGAAGAAGGATTAGAGAAACTACGAAGAGGTGTTTTTTTGGAAGTGCGGGTCAATACTATTCGTACCTTGTTTCCCTACTTACTCAAGCAAGGTTTGAAAGACTGGTCTAATGTTTCGGTTACCACCGATGACCGTGATGTGCATGCCACTCTGCAATTAGGCTCTATGGATTTTAATATTCGTACCGCTATTGAAGCCGGAGTCAAACCTGCAATCGCATATGCATTAGGCAGTTATAATACCGCTCGCCATTTCAATATTGATCACTTAGTCGGCTCTATTGCCCCCGGTCGTTATGCAGACCTGGTATTTTTATCTGATGTTGAAAAAGTTGTGATTGAGTCAGTTATTGTAAATGGAAAAGTAGCCTCAAAAGGACGAGAATATTTACTCCCTATCCCAAAAATAGACTATCCGGCTTGGGCAAAAGAAACGATGAACGTTGGCCGTAAATTAACTGCAAGCGACTTCACTATTCAGGCACCAGAGAAACGTGCCACAGTTAATGTGGCTTTAATGGAACCTTTCTATTTTGCACCTGACTTTATGACCGCTGAGCTACCTGTCGCGGATGGAGTGGTAATCGCTGATCCAGCTAACGCAATAAGTAAAGTTGCAGTGGTTGATCGTTATCATGGCACCGCGGCTACTTCAAAAATGTTTTGGAAGAATGTTGGCCCTCTCACCCCTAACTCTGCATTGGCAAGCTCTCAAATGCACGATATCCATAATATCTGGGTTGTGGGCAATAACGATGAAGCCATGGCACTGGCCGCTAATACTGTAGCTGAACTGGAAGGTGGATGGGCTTTGGTCAGCGAAGGTAAAGTGGTTGCCACTGTCGAGCTTGAAATTGGCGGCTTGGTCTCGCAACGGCCGGTTAACGAAGTGGCCAAAGAAATGGAATCATTACATGCGGCGGCCGACGAGATGAAGTGGATAAACAAACCGGGGTTACCTGATCGCATGCGTTTTGCTTTTTTAACCGCCTCTCCTTGGAAGTGGCAATTAGTCGCGCCTTATAAAGATAACCCAGGTGGGTTCGTCAATGTTACTACGGGTAAAACGCACCCAGTGATTTGGTAGTAAACCCCCAGTGAATTGTCGCCCCCGTAGTACATTGCTTGCGTTAGTGCGTGCCACTATTGCCATGATAATGGTGTTTGCACCCTTAGCCGTGCAAGCACACCTATTAAATATGACAGAGGTCGAGCTGCGGGCTGACGATACTCAGCACCTAACGTTACACCTAGCCTTCGACCCCTCGCGTTATTTTGATAATCGACTTGCCTACCACTCCGCAAGTCAAAAAAACGATGCATTAAATAATCCAAAAATCGTAGGTATCGTCCAGCAAGCACTGGGAGCTGTTGCGCTAACAATGCATAACACCGATGCAAGCATCACTAAAGTTGCCAACTCTGCACGATGGCAAGTTCACTCGATACGCTTTAAACAAGGTGGCCGAGCGCAGTATTTAGACCCCCTACAATGGCCACTTATGCGCGTGCACGCTTCATTCAAATTGGACAAGCCTGCCAGTATTATTAGTGCAAAATTCACTGCCGATTTTATTTTTGAAGAGCCTATTGCACTGACACTGATGTCTACTGAGCGAGATAAAAGCATGACTCGATGGTTAATCACGCAGCAGTCGAGCCCTAAGTTTGCTTTAGATACCGCAGCAGAGAACCGAATAGAGATACTTGTTAACGACACTACACATGGACTTTATTTCTACTTTAGCCAAGGTTTTTTACACATCCTGCCATTCGGTTATGACCATTTGCTGTTTGTGCTGGCTCTTTTAGTGACATCTCTAAGTTCTCGCCAATTAATCACCAGCCTCACGGTGTTTACACTTGCCCATTCCATGACGCTTATTATTAGTCTTTTTGGCATAGTGCGGCTACCTAGCCACATTGTCGAACCTCTCATTGCACTATCGATCGCTTGGATCGCAATCGAATCTTTCGTATTTAAAGCGAGTGTCAAATGGCGTTATGCTGTGGTATTTATTTTTGGTTTGTTACATGGAATGGGCTTTGCCAGCGCTATAGGTGCATTAGGGCTTCCAGCCGTTGGAACACTATTGAGCTTATTAGTATTTAACTTGGGCATTGAAGTAGGCCAACTTGTGTTTGTTGCTGCACTATTGCTTCCAACACACTTAATAATTTGTAGACACACCGGCATCAAATTCAATTGGGATAATCATCAGCGTTGGCGATTAGCTGTCGCAGTATGTTTGGGTATAATAGGTTTATTATGGACAATTATTCGCGTTATCAGCTAATAAAGTAGGACCTGTGGGGTCAGACCTGCGGGGTCAGGTTCGTTGAAGCCAGTTGATTTGAATAAATAGAGTTATCAAGCCATCACTACGAGACGGGGGAACTATCGGGGTCAGGAACAAAGTTAAATTAATTCTTATGCTATCCAAGTTTCCTGCCAGGCGTTAATGTATGTAAGCGTCTACCTGTTAGTGATGTCAGTTTGCTTTGAATAAAAAGGGTCATAGAATAAAAAGAGTCAGATCCAAATTAAACCATTAACCAGTCATCCATGTTAACGAGCAGTCCAAAAAATCAGTTTTAAGATTATTTGCGGTGGGTCTCTTTGTAATTTCTGTATTTAGGCACCTTATATACTTTAAGAAAGTGCATCGCCTGATAAAGCTCCCAAGCTATTAATGAAGAACCACCTAAACTGCAGGGTTTAGGTGGTTCTGCATAAGATGAAAAGCTCAAAAAAATTGCGCTGGCTGCAGTGGCAGTAAATATTAATATGTTCACTCAAAATAGAAAACAAACTAGACTCAAATCTAACAGGGAATAACGGACGTTACTCATGAACAACCAAGAATATGCAGCTTATTGCTATAGCCAACTGGTACAGGTGTTTAGCAACACTCACAAAGGACAAAAGGACGATAAATTAAAGTTTCGTACCGAGGGATTGTTGCAAGCTGGTAAGTTACTTGGCTTTTTTAGTCCACACAATGCCAAAGAACTGATGAACAATGCGCATATTGAAGTGTTTGGCCAAACCATTGAAGAACGTAAAAATCACAAAGAACAGGCAAAAAAACACCTGACCGATGACGACAGTGATTTTTTCAACATTCCGGCTTACGAGCGACTTAAGGAGTCAGCTCGTTAAGCATGAATAAATAAGTCGCCTGTTCCGCTCAATATACCAAGCTGCATCTGCCATCAACAGCACGGAATTAACAAGACACCCATGATAGCGAGTCAACCCAAGAAATAGTTTTCGGTTTTATTACAATGGGTATTTTTATGATTTCTCTTTATGATCTCAAACAGACTGAGGCGTCGATACATAGTTTTCACTTACCTTAGAGGGTAGGTATGGCTTGTAAGGTCGCATTAATAAGTGCTTAGCTGTAAAGTTTAATATCAGCATTTAGGGTAACTTATGAATATTAATAACATTTTGATTTCTAAAAAAAGTGTCTATATTGTTTTTCTTGCAACGTTTTTTGTTTTGTCACTTCCTTTAATTGCCATGCAATTTACCAAAGAAGTTAATTGGAGTTTGGGTGATTTTGTTGTGGCTGGGGTGCTGCTTTCTTTCTTTGGCTATATCTACAAAGTGTTCACAAAGTCATCAAGCAACCCAATAAAAAATATAGTCATTGGTTTAATGGTTTTTGCCTTGTTCATTTTCGTATGGGTAAGCTTTATTTAATTAAACTGGTGTCAGGGTCCACTTAACGCCAGTTTTGTAACTTTTTAATGCCAATTTCTGGTGGCTCCACCACTGCTTTTCCCCGCATTTAAAGTTTCAGCAAAAAATGGCTTATTCTTGGGAAAATGACAAGCGGACGCCGCGCCGGACGCCATTTGAGTGGACCTTGAAGGGATACATTCGTAACGACAACGCGGTTGGCGCCCATAGAATAAGCCATTTTTGCGGTTAAACACTTTAGTAGCGAGCGGCTTTCTTTGCTTACTTTATTGAGCTGTAGCAAGAAAGTAAGTCAGGTAGCAAGCGGATGCCGCGCGGGATGCTGCTTGAATAAAGGCATGGATGCCGGTGCGCGCAGCACTTGCTTTTAATTTCTTAAAGATCTGCGTGTTCACAGTCCTTGAAATAATCCTATTACCTATGCAAAGCCTTATAAAGTGGGCAAACCTCAAAATCGACATCATCTCCACTGCGGTACTTTACTAAAATTCGTTCAGATTGACGCGCTATCTGTCGTCTTAGCTCGCGCCTTGCGCCCTTAATACGCGCAACAGATGTTGAATCATATGCACTGGTTTGATGTCGCATCCAGGCCATGACTGCCAAAGCTGCTTTATCTTCCAAGGTTACAGATGAGCTACGCGCTACTGTGTCGCTACCAACGGGCACCGCGTGTGCTTTTACCAACGTTGACAATTGCTCAACCAAAAGGTGATATTTTGGGTCGAAGTTAAGAAATTGAATGATCGCTTGTTGAAAGTCTTCGCCGAAGACCGTTTCCTTTGCTTCGCGGCGCACTTTGACCTGGGCTAATTTCTTTTGATGTTTGGGATCGGCTCGTTGAGCTTCGACAAGTGTTATCGCTTCTTCAATCTGTTCTTTTGCAGCCCAAACGCCATGAGAAAATGCCTTGCGCCCTTTTTTTTCCTGAACTGTCCAAGTCGGCCCTAGGGATTTCAACTTGCGTGTAACCGAGGCATCTCCGGCAGGTAAATTTTTCCAACCTGTGGGCACTGAAAAAACCTTGCCCGTTTTATCTTTAAGGCTACTATCGGACTTAGTGATTAAAAAGCTGCGTGTTTCCGTAGGCATTGATTACTTCCATTGGGTTTCCTATTCAATTGTCTCATTAAAACCGGTGTCAGGGTCAACTTAAATTAACATCCAAGGCTATTCTTCAATTTCGTGAATTTATGAATAAAAAGGGCAGAACCAACTTAAACCATTAACCAGCCAAACATAATAACGTGCAGCCCAAAAATAGTTTCTCAATTGTTTACGATGAAGAATCTAGAGGGCAGAGCGCCTGAAAAATAGTGATTGGCTGTTCAGTTAACAATCAGATGTCGCTTCAACCAAAGGTATGGCGCAGGTAACTCCATTCATGTTACGTAAATAGCGGACTCAAAAAACATATTAACCTCTCTGGCTCCGCCACTTTCGACTAGGGAACAATATTTTGATTAACCCTAAATAAATTGGACGGGTCGACTTGTTGTTTAATATGTTTTAAGCGAGCAAAATTAGCGCCATAAGCTTCCTCAACACAGTTGTCGTCTCCTTCTGGAATAAAATTCACATAAATGCTGCCCATTGCCGATTCAGCAAGGCTTGAATGCAGGGCCCTTGCCCAATTACGGCAGCGTTCATCATCTTTGGCATGTTGCCACCGAGTTTGAATGTTCACTACAAAATGTTGTGCTCGATTGAGCCATGGTGTGTCTTGAGGTGCAACTCGAGACGCTGCACCACCAATATGTCCCAAAAATATCTAAATTAATAGGACAGCCATGTTAACGAGCAGACAGTATTAACAGGGATATTTACAGTGATACTCATCATAATTTGACTGTTTTTAAAGCTAAACGAATTAACCAGTCTCCCATAATAACGTGCACCCCAAAAAATAGTTTCTCGATTGTTTGCGACGGGTGTCTTTGTCATTTATTTGTCATTTCATTCTCTGTGGGGATTTTTGCCATTCCTATTTTTTCTTACGTTAGTTCGCCACTGCTTTTCAAAAATGTAACTATGCAATTCAATATAAGCGCTACGGCCTAAAGTTTTGGTTATTTTTAAGATAAGTTCATCCTGTTAATGTTCTGACTTTTTTCTTGGTCTAAACTAGAATATATTGTCTATACAATACCTTGTAACCTCAAAATATTAATGATTTAACCTATTTTAAGCACCCATGTTGGCTCTCTACCTCGTTCTCAATCAACCGTCGATTTTATTTTTGCGCGAGAAAACAACGAAATCTATGACCCTAGTGAATTTCAAATTGAAATGACGTCTGCTGTTGATGCCGTGGTTCTCAAACAGAATCAAGCAGGTATCGATATTGTGTCTGATGGTGAAACTTCAAAAATTTCATATGCTACCTACGTAAAGGACCGCTACACTGGCTTTTCAGGGGATAGCCCAAGAAATGCTCCAGGAGATTTGAAGTTATTTCCTGATTTTCTTAAAAAATTAGCTAGTTCTGGTGGCACGCCGACATACTCTCGTCCGTTTTGTACGGGTGAAATTAAAAGTAAAGAAACGGATGATCTACAACATGATTTGGATAATTTAAGACTAGCGGTTACTAAACAAAAAGCGGGAAGAGCATTTATGAATGCGGCTTCTCCCGGCGTCATTGCCCTTTTTTTACCAAACCAATATTATCCATCCAGAGAAAAATATATTGAAGCACTCGCTGAAGTGATGAAAGCTGAGTATAAGGCAATTATAGATGCAGGTTTTGACCTTCAGTTAGACTGCCCTGATTTAGCGTTATCGCGGCATATGTTGTTCCAAGACCTCAGTGATGAAGCGTTTATTGAAATTGCCAATACCCATGTTGAAGCACTCAATTATGCGATTGCCGGTTTACCCGAAGAGCGAGTTCGTATTCACATTTGTTGGGGTAATTACGAGGGGCCGCATGTTTGTGATATCCCAATGCAAAAAATGTTTGATACCTTGATGTCGGTTAATGCAGGGCAGCTGTTATTCGAAACTGCAAACCCTCGCCATGGCCATGAATGGGAAGTTTTTGAGCAGCGCAAACAAGATATACCAGACACTAAAATTTTAATCCCCGGTGTTATAGATAGTACTAGTAACTTTGTTGAACACCCCCGCCTGGTCGCGCAACGTATTCAAAAATTTGTTGATATTGTTGGTAGAGAGCGAGTTATTGCTGGCTCCGATTGCGGTTTTGGTACTTTTGCTGGTTTTGGTGCAGTTGCACCTGACATCGCTTATGCTAAATTAGCAAGCCTGTCTGAAGGAGCTAAACTAGTCTAGGTTTTCAATGTTTTAATCACACAGATTAACGATATCGCTAATCTGTGTGGTTGAACTCGTAAAGCTGGGGGCGAGTGCCAGGAACATCGCTGAGGCTTGAGCCAGTAAAGGCCCGTGGGACATTGGTTGTATCATTCGCTGGCTTGGTGATAACGACACTTGTTTACATTGACCCGTTAACCTTATACTTTAAATTTTGATGTACGAATAATGACTCGATTGACAGATTATTATTCAGCGTAAATTTCATGCAATATAATTTTACGGTTTTGTACTTGGGCTAAATGTTCCTATCAACAATGTTTGACAGAAACATTTATTGCAACTTGGTCCGAACACAAATTTTCTTTCATTGACGAGTGATTTTTATGTATGGCTTCAAACAAAAAGTATGACGAAAACGAAAATTCAGACAGAAACGCTAATGATATTAATCAGACTGAAGGTCCTGATGCGGGAAAAACTGAAAAGTCTTTCGTGCTCGGTGTTTTTCACCTAATTGAGCAGATAATACTTTTCATCGTTGTTTTGATGACTATGGGCGCCGTCGCCTTTGAGATCCACGCCATTTATATTGCGCAGACTCTCAGCCTCGCCGACATATTGTTGATGTTTCTTTATCTGGAGGTTATCGGCATGGTGGCTGTATTTTACTCGGACCGAAGCTCGGCGTTCGTTTACCCTATTTTTATTGCGATTACGGCACTCGCCCGATTAATTGTTTTACAGGGCAAAGACATGGCCCCTGAAAATATTCTGTATGAGGCATTCGCCATTTTTATTCTTGCTATTGCTGCAATCATACTTCTCCGAATGCGAATTGAATGACGGTTGTAAAGAAGGACTGAACTGGTTATTAGACATTTAGTGTCTGCAAAATTAACAAGCCATCCATGTCAAAAGACTAAGCATCCTAAGATAATTTTAAACATCTAATTTTGTTACTATAAATCCTTAACTGTACGGGTGTTACGCGCCAGCTAATTATCGATCATTGCGGCAAAGCCGCACCTGCGGGTCAAGTCTTTTGATCGTTCAAACCATCTGAACCAAGCTTATTAGATACCCAAAAGGCAACGTAAAGTGTGGGTCAGGTTTTTGAAATAAGGGGGGTAGTTAAGTTGTTTCAGGTAATTAACAAATAATTAACAAGACACTCATGTTAAAAATAATACTTTTGCAGAGAAGGTGATATAGGCCCTTACACAAAATGCCCTTGGAGCGAACAGCGAAGTGAATAAAATGGACAGTTTCAAATTACACCATTAACCAGACATCCATAATAACGAGTAGCCCAAAAAATAGTTTGGGATTTATTAGGATGTGTCTCTTTATAATTTGGTGCTGCTTTTGCAACCAAAAATACCCAATCAATATATTGGTGACTTTATTGCTTCGCATCTATAAAGCCTGTGGTAATGTCTAACCAGCAAGTATGTCGCTTTCGCTGGTGTGAGTGCCTCCAAAGCTAAATGTAGACTGGGGGTTGGACACCATTTTTAAGATAAAGCCTGTGGTAATGTCTAACCAGCAAGTATGTCGCTTTCGCTGGTGTGAGTGCCTCCAAAGCTAAATGTAGACTGGGGGTTGGACACCATTTTTAAGATAAAGCCTATGGGGAGTTCAAGAATGCTTCGTAATTTGAAAATAATAATAGTCGCAATAATTGTCGGCATCACATTTAATACTTTATCTGCTAGCGATTTATCCGCAGAAGACGATGTGGTTGTCACCCTCATTTTCACCAACGATATGGAGAGCGCATACGAGCCCGTTCCGGCTTGGTGGCGCGACGACATTGAGAATATAGGGGGTATTGCGGAACTGTCGACTCTGATAAAAAACATCCGCCGCGATGAAGAAAATGTTTTCTTGTTTGATGCCGGTGACATATTCACCGGGGCGCTATCGCGGCTTACAGATGGCGCGCTGATGTTTGAATTTATGATCACTATGGGTTACGACGCGATGTCGATTGGTAACCACGAATTTGACTATGGCGAAGAAATTCTGGCATGGGGGAAAAATAAGGTACCTTTCCCAGTGCTCTCCGCCAATCTTTTTTACAAGGGAACTGACCACCCGTTCGCGCAGCACCACACAATCATCGAGCGCGATGGGATCCGTATTGGTGTTATTGGAATACTGGGACAGGATGCAGCCAGTACGGCAGTTGCTCCTTTACACATTGATGAACTTGATGTCACTGCCCCTGCCCAAGCCGTTCAGAGGTCGGTGGATGAGCTACGGGACGATGTTGATTTGATCGTTTTACTGACGCATCAGGGTCACACGGCCCCCATGCAGACTGATGCAGAGGCCGATCCGCGACTTGCCCGCGACATCAACAAGGACATTGCGTTAGCTGATGCGGTTAAGGGAGTTGATGTCTTATTTGGCGGCCATGCTGATGCGGGCACGTGGAAAGCCGTTGTAAGCCCAGATAACGGTACGCTGGTTATGCAGACCTTCGGGCAAGCGACTTACTTGGGCTACCTGCAGTTAACGCTCGATGGACAGACAAGAGCGATAAAAGGCTATAACAGCAAGCTAATAGCAGTGAATTCAGACAACCTGACGCCTGACCCTCTCATCGAGAAAAAAATGAAGGCTTATAGAGCAAAGTATCCAGAGCTAACTGAGGTTGTAGGTAAAACTGAAGCACGCCTCAATCGACAGTACTTTGATGAATCTGACCTGGGCAATTTATTGGCGGATGTCTGCGTTGATATGACCAAAGCGGATATTGGTATGATGCACCCCGGCGGCATTCGTAAGGACTTTCCCAAGGGTAATATTGAAATCGTGGATATTCTCGACACTAACCCCTTCGTGGATCCGATGGTGGTAGTTGAAGTCAATGGCGCACAAATTCATGCAGCACTAGAACAGTCCTTTACGCACCTGCGGGGATTGATGCAGGTCTCGAATTTGAAAACAACTTACGACACATCAAAACCACAAGGTCAGCGACTCATCTCTGTCACCCACGACGGCAAAGAGCTAGTCGATACGCAGAAATATGAAGTTTGCATGTCGGGGATCATTTCTCGCGGCGGCGACCATTACGACGTATTTAAAGAAGTCAAAATAATCCGCGAATATGCTCCACTCGGTGACATGACGATTGCTTATTTCCGTAAATACGGAATAATTTCCACCCCCCTAGCCGGGCGGCAAACAGATTTGGCATTGCGTAACTAACTTTCAAATTCAGCTTAGGAAAAAGGGGGCGTATTTCATTACTTTATCCTGTTAAGTCGGCCCTGTTTTTATGATCGAATCTGTTATTGCGTGCGTGCTCCAGTTGCGCTCTTCACTTGCTTCATCCCAATGGGTAGTTATGGCATAGGTACTGCCTCATTTTTTCAATTACATCAGGCGTTATGTGTTGCCCTTCCCATAATGTAACTGTGCGTTTATAAACACAATGGTTGTATTTTACATAGTGCCTACCGACATTTCAGCATTCTTGAAAAACATAACGCCTCCTTCTTGAATTTATCTCAAGTAAGGCTTAGTTATAAAGTAGCTACTGAAGATGATCGTTCAGAAACATAAGCATTTACCTGCGCCGAAAGTCCAATTGCATTGCCAAAGGTCGCTGATGTTAACTGTTCTCGGCCCATGAACTCATGCATTTCCACATTATATAAATATTCTATGTCTGCTGCGATTGCTTTTATTAATTCATTATCTTGGTTTTCATTCAATTTATAGGCTAATTCAGCTGCCACCATTTTTCGTAGTGACTTAATGACTAGGCCTGGATTAGGTGTTAGTGCTATTAAGTAACTGGCAGCATTTTCATCAATACTATTTGAGACTGCTTTTGCTGTCGCTTTGCTTAAGCCTAAATTTTTTGTGAGAAAACTAACAGCCTCACTTCGAATAACATCAATCTTAGACTTTGGTTTAAATAGACCGAACATAATCTTCCTTAATTGTGGACTCTATAACACCCTGTTAAGAGGCAAAATCTAATTGGCTAAAATGTTGATGAACGAAACAGCCAACTGAATTTTGTATTTTTGAACAGCTCTTTGGCTATGTCAGCAATTATTATTCCAACACTAAATAATAGATTGGTTTAGTTTGGTTTAATTTGGTATCTATAATGAATTATACCTCTTTAAAAGACAACTCTTACTGATCCATGTCAATAGGTTCCTGATTTTACCAGGTTTTTGGAGAAAATTATTTTAAAAATGGGGACCGGCTGATGTTTGACTGCCTAGTTTATCCAGACATTATCAAGATGTTCCTAAGCCATGTTAAACGTGTGTTTGTGGTTGAAAGTGCGACCGTCATAGCATGCAGCAAGCTGATATTTGTCAGTTGATGATTGATAGAAGTGGCACTAACTGGTAAAAATATAGTACGTTAAAAGGGTTAACCCAGCTATTTTTGTAAGGGACGCAGAAGAGTGCGATATCTCAGCCAAAACCCACATCAACTTTGCCATAGTACCCGCTATCACCGCGGCATCAAGGGCATCCGCTTGCGCAGGTACTCCTCTTACGCACCTTGAATGCGCTCAATCAGTGCGTTTTATTACCGCGCACTTAAAATAATTAAGTCAGCCACAGGTGCACTAAAATCATCCATGTAAATAAATTGCCAGATTACCCCGGGTCAGCCTGGTAAATGTGCCTCAACATATTACCTAGCGCAAAATAATCGCCAAGTATGCTTTGCTAGCAGCAAGATTTTGCAAGTTATGCAAGCTGGTTGCCTTGGTTTCACACTTCCAACAAGCAGTTCACCTTGTATTTATGCAAACTGAACTGCACTGAACTGAACTGAACTGAACTGCACTCTTAGGCAATATAAAGTTGCATGAAGGTTCCATTCTCAGCGGCGTCGAGTCGCTCAACCAGCTTATGGCCCATTGCTGTCGCGGGTGTTAGAACGCCGCCATCAGATGGCTGTTGTTGGTGATCGTTTAGCAGGCACAGAGCGACTTCGCTGAGCATTTTGGAGGTTGCGCCGTAGCCTGGATCACCCTTGCCCGAGATGATGGCTTTGGCTGTGCGGCCGTCAGAGGCTTGAGCAGTAATCTCGACCTTAAAAGCACCCTGGGTGAGCATCCACTTGGGTGGTCCCTGCCCGGATTTGGGTTTGAAGTTGATAGATTCGCCTAGCGGGTATCCAAGACCTCGGCTGATGTAAAGCCAGGCGACCTTAAACCACATACCGGGCGAGCAGCACTCTCGGTAAGTGACTACACCCGCAAGGCCTTGGAGCGAGAGTGAGCGCCGCACTACCGGTGCGTTGATTTTGCCCATGAAAAATGGCAGAAGCACTCCGAGTTTTTTGTCTTTCTGGTATCGAAATTTGTGGGGCATGCCGTCGAGAGTCGTACATTCCGAGTCTGCGCGTTGCGCCCCCGGTGCAAGTATGTAAGGGTTGCAAAGTGCGTCGCGCGTCAATCGTCCGCTCTTGATGGCTGCTTCGCGAGCTCTCCCCGAGGCTAGAGTTCCCCCAGAGAACGAACCGCTATATTCTTTATATACGCCGGACAGCTGAATACTCTCCGCATTCTGGGAACTCTGGGACTCTAGCCCAATTTCCTGTAGTGCCATGAACGCACCTAGGTCGCTGGGAATTGAGTCAACGCCACCGCCGAGCACAATTTTGGCACCGCTTGCCTGGGCTATTTCGTGGTATTGGTCAATCATCTCACGCTGCCAAAAGCCTTCACCCGACAAGTCTGAATAGTGGACGCCCGCACGCGCACATGCGCCTAGGAGCTTATCACCGTCATAAGTCGAATAGGGGCCTGCGGTAGTGATCACAACATGAGTTGATTGCACCATAGCCTCGACTGCGGCCGCATCATTGAGTGGGCATGTCACCACTTCGACTTGTTGGCTCGAGAGTGTCGCCCGCACTGCCTCCAATGCCTCAGCATTGCGTCCAGCTATAGCCCAGCGCCTGCCTGCCAGTTCCGGATGATGATCCAGGTAGGCAGCCGTAAGCTTGCCGGTAAAGCCTGTGGCGCCGTAGAGAATGAGATCAAATTTGGTAGAATGCTGCATGATGGATGCTCCAAAAAATGTGGATATGTAGTAAGGCAAATACGGCCGCAAAGTCAGAACTAAAACTTAGCAAATCCGTCTCAAATATACGACTAAAAATGTGACAAAAGTGAGTGAAAATAGGGTCAGCCCCAAATTAAAGACTAGATTTTCCATAATCAAAATAGCGCCTCGTTCTGGAAATATAAATATTAAAAGGGTTAAATAAAAGGTTCGATCCAAATTAAAATCGAAACTCAGCAATTAAGTCATTCTTATGCCAAAAAATCCAAGGGTCTCAGTGGTTGGTTTGCCACAACATGTTATTCAACGGGGTAACAACTGGTAAGTGAGTTTTGCCGGTGATGGTGATATGAAAGCCTATGACTCTTTTTTATCTAAACGATTTGTTGAAGTGATTGAAGCCCTACAGGAGACAGTAAGGGAATATACCCCCTTTATCTATACATCACATTGCAATGTGCTGACCACGCATCATGATATTGTTGCTGTGATTTATGAAGACGAGTGATTTGATGATTTTTCCAATCATGGGCATGTGCAAACGGACCTTTTCGGCAAAGCGGGCAGCTATGATCTTCGGTAAAATTAAATGGGGTGAGGTACTTTTTAATCGGATGTCGCGTATTGTCCGAATATATATACACGTCACTTGCCTCAAGCTTTACGCACTTATCTCGGTCTACTTTGCGCACCATATAGTGTTTAAATAACGATAAATCAAAGGCCTCATTTCCAAGGTAGTGGTAAGGTTGATTAAGGGTTAAGCTGGTTTCAATATGCCAATGGCTGTAAGGCTTGACTGACTTGCTAGTGATATAGCAAAGGCGCTCACCCTCTGGCTTTAATAATACCTCGAAGCTTTGTTTTAAAAAGTGATACAGCAGATCACGATTGGCTAAGTTGGCACGTTTATCACGCTCTTTTTGGGTTTCAGTGACGCTACGCCGGTTTGGTACCAATGGGTGATTAAAAATCACGATATCGGCAAAGTTATGAGGCAGGCAGTTAATGCTGGCTAAATCGTTCACATCGACACTATGCTCGATCCTTACCCCCGCGTTTAATAAATCATCTAGTGCGTTTTGTGTGTATTTGTTTCTTAGTACATCCTCACTGTCATAAGTGGTTGCGATGATATTCTCATGAGAAATATGGGCAAGTAGAGCACGGGAGAAACTTAAATCTCCATCACCAATGGTAATAACACGGCAGTTTTTGGGTAAGTACATAAAACACACATGACGCTAATTTTGGCAAAGTGTACCAAAACCACCGAATGGATTACACGCGTAAAACTGGGGGCAGGGTCAACTTAACTTAAGATCCTAGGTTATGCTTTAATTTCGTCAATTTATGAATAAAGGGGGCAGATCCAAATTACACCATCAACCAGACATCCATCATAACGAACTGCCCTAAAAAATAGTTTTTCGATTTCTTACGACGGGGGTCTTTATGATTTCTTTTTCTGATTTTAATGTACCCAAATTAGTAAAGGCCGTTAATGATGTGATTTGTCGTGACACTGTTATCACTTATAAAATAGATGCATCATTACCATCCTTCAGCCTCAAAGCGAGCCACTCTTGCCTCTGCCTGGGTGCAATGGGTAAGTAATACCAATTCTGATAAGGTGATACTTGGGGATTGCGTGATCAATCGAGTCAACTTTGCCTCTAAGGTTTCTAATTTATCAGCATGTCCCAATAAAGCCGTTTCAATCTTTTTGATAAGGTAATGAAACTCTCCATCACCCTGTTTATTTAACTTCTGTGAAATTATTTGATGTGCTTTTAGCTGTGCAGCGTAAGTTTGCACTTTTATCGCATCACCCGTTACACTCCAATTTCTTGAGCGACGTGTCCGTTTTAACTCGCATTCACACTGTAATGCCATTGCTTTAGCTTGTTTGGCGGTCACGCCTCCGATCCGGTGAATGAGAGAAGGAAGCGCAATGATAATATCTTCATTCATAACGGTAAGTGCGCAAGTTTAATAAGGAGCTATGACTTACTATTAAATCATTAAGTTGGATATTTCCCCACTTGTTTTTGCTATTCAACGAATAAATCAAAACTGGGGGCAGGGGCAATTTAATTTAAAATCCTGAGCTATGCTTTAATTTCGTCAATTTATGAATAAATGGGGCAGATCCAAATTACACCATCAACCAGACTATCGGTTAATATTTTACTCCAAATTCAATTCCATTTTTACTCCGTTAGTGTATGATTTGGATAGTAATTTTTTATATTTACTGGTGTGTTGATACACAGCTACCTCCTACCTAGCAAAGAAAGCATAGTTTGCAAGGTCTTACTATAAAGCTGTTAGTCTTTTTATCGCAGCGCGTATCAATGGCTCTAGATACGGGCTTAATTTTAGAGTTATTAAAGGATATAAAATGAAAATTAAGATGTTAAGTGTTGCTGTATTAATTACTACTTTAACTGGATGTGCAGCGCAAACGTTCACTGTTAACGGTGATACATCAAATAAACCCACTACGCAGGAGTCACAAACTTTCTTTATAAGTGGCTTAGGTCAAGAGCAGGTTATAGATGCTGCTGATGTGTGTGGAGGGAGTGAGAATATAATTAAGGTTGAAGCTCAGCATACCTTTGTTAATGGTTTACTTGGCTTTGTTACGTTCGGTATTTACACACCAAGAGACGCAAAAGTTTTTTGTAATGTAAAATAGCCATACAAGATGCTGAAACGGAAAATAACAGCTGGCCATCGCTTCGCGATTATAGCCAACTGTTATTTCCGCTTAACAAGGCGTTAGATGTCCTTTAGATTGATGTTCAATTACTATCTTTGATGCTAATGTAAACATTTAAGAACAGTAAAATTAATGAAAAGGAATCGAAATGACTTGGGCAACAATTGGCGGTGTAGTGGTCGTATTTATTATTATATTTATAGCAGTATCCGCTTCAAAAAAGAAAAAATAATCTCATTTATTTCAATAAATGAGAACACTTAACATGCCAATTAAGACGGGACAGCTATTAGTTTGCTAGGTCCACTTCTTTTCATATTTTTGCAAACTATTATCAGCACCTTATTAGGGCGTTAGCGCTCATAAAAAATGTAATCGCATGTCATTCTTATTAACCCAATAATAAGAGTAATACTATGAAAAAAATTCGAAGCATTTTAATTGGGTGCGCAACGTTTGTGTCAATACCATTCTGCGTAAGCGCCAAAGATAACAGTCATGGTGCACATGATCCCGTTGCAGATAATGTGATTACTGCACAACGTGCATCATTAGCAAAAAATACTAAAGGTGCAGGATTTGGACCACAGTCCCCACGCGACATTGATGCACATGCTGGCAACAACCAAAGGTTATTTAATGTGGCATCTTCCTATTCAGAAATGAATTTATGCAATATTCATTTTCACAAAAATGCTGAGCATAAGGGCGGAGAATTTACCGAGTATGCAGGTAATGGTGATGGGCATGGTTTCCATAGTGGATTTAAATATGCAGCCAAACTAAGTGGGACAGAACTTAAACCTTTTGCACACGAAGCTTGCCCAAGTGAACATGGTGGGCTTAGCTCTGGAGATACAATTGAGGTTCACTACGTTCACTCAACTGCAATGATTAAACCTGGTCCAACCTTGGATTCTTGTCTAAATGACTCAATCAAAAATCCCCAGTTGCGCGTGGAAGCTCAGGTATATGTTCTTGTCAACGATAATAATGCCCTAGATTTTGGGAACTTAACTAAGCACGGTGAGGTAAATGGCCTACACCAAGCAATGAATATCCCATCTAATACTGGCACTCCTTCTCAATACGCTGGATCAACGACTGGTCCTAGTTACAATGAAAAGGGATCTCCATTTCAGGTTACATGGAGCGTTCGTCCTAATGTAACAAAGATTAATATAGCGTCAGTGAATGAATGGTGTAAAGGCAACATATTTAATGAAGATCATGCGCACGGTGTTCGAAACCTTGTTACTAATTCTGATTTGCTTTCGGAAATCAGTAAATAGGTTAAACCAAAATTAGTGCTAACAAAAGCATCCAGCTTAAGCGCCAAAGGCTCTCGCCCCCCAAACTTCGAGTTATGTGCTAATTTTATGTATCAAACTTCGAAGGATTAAAAATGAAAATATCAATTTGCTTAATACTTGTTACTTTGTTCACGTCGTTGGTGTCTGCTGAACAAACCGAAACCTCAATTGTGTCCGATACTTTAATAAAGTCGACCCATAGTTGGGATGGAAGTCAGCTTCCGTCATATCCTGAAGGACAACCAGAAGTTACAATACTTAGAATTACGATCCCTGTAGGTGCCAAATTACCCCTTCATCAGCACCCATATATTAATGCTGGAGTGTTAATAAAAGGAGAATTGACGGCATTAACAAAAAAGGGTGAAAAATTGATAATGATAGCAGGTGAACCTATTGTTGAAGTTGTTAATAAATGGCATTTTGGCACAAACAGTGGAAACGTACCCGCAGAAATTATTGTGTTTTATGCAGGTATCAAAGGAGAGCCAATCACAGTTAAATAGTTTTCATATAACAAGAACTTCAAAAGGAAAAAATACAGTTAGTTACTCCATTTTGTTCACATTAATAAAAGGGGCAGAATAAAAAGTCAGATCCCAATTACACCATTAACCAAAAATTCATAATAACGAGCAGCCTAAAAATAGTTTTTATTTTTTACTATGGGTTTCTTTGTGACTTCTCTTTATAATCTTAAACTGACTGGCGTGTTGATACATAGCGATACTTTCCTTGCAAGCAAAGTATCGCTTGTAAAGCCTTACTAATAAGACGTTATGTTTCTTGGTATAGAGTGCAACCCTGAGAATAATAAAATATGGAAGGTGAATTTTGAACATAAGGAACTATATATTGGCTGCCCTTGTAGCCTTCTCATTTTCGTCAGTAGCAAAATCTCAGCCTGGCGTTGATGTGTTCAATCGTTTTCTGACTTCGTTTACGAATTCGGACGCGGAAAGTATCGTGGGCCTCTTCTCTGAGGATGCAATATTTTGGGGTACGGGATCACAAACATTAGTGAAGGACACTGCCGGAATTATTGAATACTTTTCGGTAATAAATGGGCGTCCACCTGGACATTGGGTTGCAAGTGCGCTGGATTACTCTGTACTAGAGCTATCTGAAAATAGTGTTCTTGTTTCCGGCATGTGGCAAGTTACACCGGCGGGGCAAACTAGCGGCACACCACTTAGAGTTAGCATGGCTCTTGCTCTGCGAAATGGACAATGGAAAATTGTGCAGTTTCACAATTCCAGAGTGCCTGAATGAGTAAGCTCGCTTCAGTGAATGGGGAACATAACAAGAGACTATGGCGTCAATAGCTAATTTATAGCTTGTGGTTTTTCAACATTTAACCAGGAATGCTTTGCTGGCTAATTAAGTATTATCTATTTTAAATGTTTGACTTTTTGTTTGATTGACATATGCTTGACTAATCAAGTATATGTCAAGGTGGTCGTATGAGCTCAATAAAACTCACATCGTTAATGTTGGAACAAACTTACATCAGCACGTTATTAAATAAGAAGGTAGATTCCTGCCTTAGCGTGCATGGCTTAAGTTTTACAGAATTTATTATTATGCATAAATTACATAATGCACCAGGTGGCTCGTTGAGTCGTATAACTTTAGCGGATTCAATTGGTTTAACGGGATCGGGTGTGACTCGGCTTTTGGCTCCCATGACAAAGAATAATATTGTTCTAAAATGTGTAAATTCACGGGATGCCCGTCAAAGTTTAGTTGGTCTCACAACTACAGGTAAAGAGCTGTATCTAGACGCTTTACATTCTTTTGAGCACAGTTGTAGCTCAATTTTTTCACTATTAGAAGAGTCTGAAGTTGAGCAATTATTAAAATTACTTAATAAAATTAAGTGTTAACACATACAAGGTGCCTAAACGTAATAAGAATAGTTGGTTATCGCTGCGCGATTTTAACCAACTATTCTTTTCCGCTTAGCAAGGCGTTATGTTGCTAGAGGATAATTCTGATCATGAGTATATTGATAATTTTTTTTGGGGTCTTAATATTTATGGCTGGAGTAACACTCATTGCTAATCCCGAAACTATATTTAAGGTACTTCGTAATAATTCCCAAAAGCTCTGGTTGCATATTGGTGCTGTTGTTGTGAGACTGTTGCTAGGCGCATTACTTATTTATCAGGCTAGTGTTTCAAAGTTCCCTTTATTAATAGAAGTAATTGGTTGGATAGCAATTATCGCTGCTATAGTTTTTGCTTTCATAGGGCGTAATAAATTTCAACGCTTAATATCATGGGCATTTACTTTGCTTAAACCATTAGGTCGTTTTGCTGGTGTCCTGGCGATAAGCTTTGGAATTTTCCTAATTTATTCATTTATCTAGAGATTTTTTAGAGCAATATAGTAAGCCATTCAAGTAGGACTTTAAAAGTTGGGCTCCGCTTCTCTTCATCTTTAATAAGAGATCTCTTGATATTTATTTGTCTATATTACCAAGCCAGTTCAGTGAGACGCTTTTCGTATTTTTATACTAGGCATAGGTTGATTATCATCGTTATTTTAATTGGGCTCATTGATGACTCGGTCATCATGTTAAGTTTTACCTTTTGGTGCATCTTTTAGATGTTTAAAACGGTTCCTAATTGTATTTTGTGAATACTTTTTTTACTATTAACTATATTCACATGATGAACATACAACAGCAACAGCTGGTACTTTTGGTAAAGTGAAGGATGTACTTGATAACCAAAGTTGCTGGCGAAAGGAATACAGGTCAAAATCATCAGAAAGTTGGCGCGAAGCGTGTTTTTGGGTTTTTAATACACTAAAAAGCCCGCATTTAGCGGGCTTCAAATTCTTTAAAAGACTATACGTTAAACCTAAAGTGGATCACATCGCCATCTTTTACTATGTAGTCTTTGCCTTCTAAACGCCATTTACCGGCATCTTTGGCACCTTGTTCACCATTAAACTCAACAAAATTGTCATATCCAATGATTTCGGCACGGATAAAACCCTTTTCGAAATCGGTGTGGATGACGCCTGCGGTTTGTGGTGCGGTAGAGCCTTCTTTATAAGTCCAGGCTCGCACTTCTTGAACCCCAGCGGTAAAATATGTGTTTAGGGCAAGTAATTCATAACCACAACGGATCACGCGGTTTAACCCCGGTTCTTCTAATCCCATATCTGCCATGAATTCGGCTTTTTCTTCGTCGTCTAGTTCGCCTATTTCAGATTCGATTTCAGCGCAAACTGCGACTACTACAGCGCCTTCGGCTGCAGCAATTTCGCGTACTTTGTCTAAATATGGATTGTTCTCGAATCCATCATCATTAACGTTAGCGATATACATAGTGGGTTTAAGGGTTAAGAAGTTCATGTAGCTGATTAGTTTTAATTCTTCTTTATCTAGCTCAACTGAACGTAATAATTCTCCTTCATCCAAATGAGGTTTGATTTTTTCTAATACTTTGAGTTCAGATTTCGCGTCAGCATCTCCACTTTTCGCTCTTTTTGCTACTCTGTGCAGTGCTTTTTCTGTTGTTTCTAAATCAGATAACGCCAATTCTGTATTAATAATCTCGATGTCGTCTTGAGGACTAATTTTGCCCGCCACATGCACAATGTTGTCATTATCAAAACAACGAACAACGTGGCCTATCGCATCGGTTTCACGAATATTAGCTAAAAACTTATTGCCTAAACCCTCACCCTTAGATGCACCTTCTACTAAACCTGCGATATCAACAAATTCCATAGTGGTAGGAATAGTGCGTTTAGGATTAACAATTGCAGCAAGTTTATCTAAGCGTAAATCGGGCACTGGAACCACACCCGTATTGGGTTCTATCGTACAAAATGGGAAGTTTGCCGCTTCGATACCGGCTTTGGTTAACGCGTTAAAAAGTGTCGATTTGCCGACGTTTGGTAAACCGACTATGCCGCATTTAAAACCCATTTTGTTTTTCCTCTTAATTTTGTATTAATGATTTGACGAAGTCCGTCATGGTTAATTTTTTAATGAACTGTTATTCGGCCTTGAATGAATGCAGGCGGTTCATAGCTTTTTTTAGATCGTCTTTGACTAATATCTCGAGGCAACGTGTTGCTTCATCAATAGCATCTTCAATTTGTTGTTGTTCTTTTTGAGGGGCTTTACCTAACACATGACCCGTAACTCGGTTTTTATCTCCCGGATGACCAATGCCAACGCGCAGCCTCAGAAAATCCTTTTGATTAGCCATACTACTGACAATATCACGCACACCATTTTGACTTGAACTACCACCGGTTTTAAATTTGACAACACCAGGTGGAAGATCTAATTCGTCAAATGCGACTAATAAATCAGATAAGGGGACACGATAGAAATTTGCCATGGCAGCAACGGCTTGACCACTTTTATTCATAAAGGTGGTAGGAATGAGAAGTCGAATGTCATGTCCACCAATCGTGATACGACCGGTGAAGCCATAAAATTTATTTTCAAATTTTAAGGTGCAATTGTACGCTTTTGCTAATGATTCGACGAACCATGCACCCGCATTATGGCGGGTATGTTGATATTCAGGGCCTGGATTACCCAGGCCCACAATTAGGCTAATGTGCGCTAATTGTTTATCAGTCAAGCAACTTATTCCGCAGGTACTGCTTCTGCAGCTGCGTCATCATCGCCATCAGTTTCCACTTTAGGACCTTTAGCTAATTTAATGGTTACAACGGCCAAATCATGCTCTTCGCCTTTGTTTAGTTCTACCAAAGATACGCCTTTTGGTAATACTAAATCAGTTAAGTGAATAGTTTGGTCTAGTGCAACATTTAATAAATCAACTTCGATGTACTCAGGCAAGTCACCTGGTAAACAACTCACTTCAACATCAATCATGTGATGCTCAGCGTGACCACCATTTAATTTAATAGAATCAGCTTTTTCTTCATTTATGAAGTGTAAAGGTACATTAGTTTGTAGCGCTTTTTTCGCATCAATACGTAAAAAGTCAACATGCATAACAATGGGTTTAAAAGCATGACGTTGCATGTCTTTAACCAATACTTCTACTTTTTCTTCACCAATGTTCAACGTAAGAACATGAGAATAGAAAGCTTCGAAGCCTTGGGCTTGGAAAAGTTTGTTATGATTAAGCGTTAAAGAAACGGCTTCTTTATTTGCTCCGTATAAGACTGCAGGTACTTTACCAGCGTGACGTAGGCGGCGGCTCGCACCTTTCCCTAAATCAGTACGGATTTCTGCGTCTAGTGTGAAAATTCCATCAGACATGTGGTAACTCCAAATTATAGTAAGTGTGTGTAAATTTTTGCGACCAAAATTTACGTTTGTGTTGTTAGTTCTCTACCCGTAGACAGTAAAACAGCAACATCCCATAAAAAAGGGCGGCGAATATTAACACCACAAAGAAGGGGAAACAATGAATTTGCGCGTTATTTATCAATAAAAAAGCGGCTGGTAAAAGCCGCTGATCTAATCGTTAAATGTACCAGTCTTAATATTCAAACATCGCTGAAATAGACTCTTCGTTACTGACTCTTCGAATAGCTTCAGCAAGCATATTAGATAATGTAAGTTGTTTGACTTTAGGTATATTTTTTATCTCATCGCGAAGGGGGATGCTATCTGTAATGATAATTTCATCAATCACAGAGTCTCGTAAATTTTGTGCCGCATTACCCGAAAATATAGCATGTGTAGCGTAGGCATATACATTTCTGGCGCCGTGGGCTTTTAATGCTTCTGCCGCTTTTGCCAACGTACCACCCGTATCAATCATATCATCAACAATTATACAATCTCGGTCTTGAACATCACCGATAATATGCATAACCTGAGCAACATTAGCCTTGGGACGGCGTTTATCGATAATAGCTAAATCAGTATCGTTCATCAGTTTTGCTAATGCTCTGGCACGCACCACGCCACCAATATCCGGAGATACCACCACTGGGTTATGGAAATCACGTTGGCGAATATCTTCTAACAAAATGGGAGTACCAAAAGCGTTATCTACCGGCACATCGAAGAAACCTTGAATTTGTTCGGCGTGTAAGTCGATAGTCAAAACTCGATCGACTCCTACATTGGACAAAAAGTCTGCCACAACTTTAGCCGTGATAGGCACCCTAGCTGAACGCACTCGTCTGTCTTGTCGTGCATATCCAAAATAGGGGATAACCGCAGTAATTCGACCCGCTGATGCACGGCGAAACGCATCAATCATGACAATCAATTCCATTAAATTGTCGTTAGTTGGTGCACATGTAGATTGGATAATAAAGACATCTGAACCACGGACATTCTCGTGAATTTCTACACTGATTTCCCCATCACTAAAACGTCCAACACTTGCATGTCCTAGTTTGGTATAAAGCCTATCAGCTACTTTTTGGGCTAATTCAGGTACTGCATTTCCAGAGAAAATCTTCATATCCGGCACGGTAATATCCTCAGTGCTTATTAAATGGCTGTGGCAGTTTATCTTGCATCAACGACATGGCGTAGAACAAAACTTACTTTCTCAGCAAGTATTAACAGAAAACTATCAGTTAACTGTTAAAAGAAAATTGGCTGGGGTAGATGGACTTGAACCGACGATTAGTCGCGGATCAAAACCTGTTATCTCAGCACTTGCTTCTATTAAAATTGGCTGGGGTAACTGGACTTGAACCAACGATTAGTCGCGGATCAAAACTTGTTATCTCAGCACTTGCTTCTATTAAAATTGGCTGGGGTAGCTGGA
>Ga0209199_1001439_pt1 | contig 28599 bp, 26 predicted proteins | sample COGITO_mtgs_1105_7_FD_184805 | JGI IMG/M metagenome (GOLD analysis project Ga0209199, IMG submission 184805) | Pelagic marine microbial communities from North Sea - COGITO_mtgs_110523 (SPAdes) (version 2) | ecosystem: Environmental > Aquatic > Marine > Epipelagic ...
AGCCCATTAGCGCCGATGGTACTACACTTGTGGAAGAGTAGGTCACCGCCTTTTTTGAGAATCCCTAACATTTAGTTGTTAGGGATTTTTTGTTTTATAGAAACTTTAAATTACTACAACTCTAAAACGTTGCGATCATTGGGTTGCACGGACAACTTGTCCGCGCTATCGGGTAGTTTTTTTGTTTCTAACCTGCACACCCGTCATTCCACCAACGGACGATAAATGCGAGCTTGCCTGTCGGTATTAGTCATCATTTTATCGGTCTTTAGTAATTCACAAACGATCCTTAGATAGGCGTAGCACTGCAATCTCATAATTGGAAATAGATGGCCACGTTGTGTCTCCCTGCCTGCCTAACAGTGTTTACAAATCAAAGGTTAGACGAAGTCAACAAGTGTACAGCAAGTGGAAGATTGACTGCGTCGAATCTTCGATTTCATGCAGTAACTGGATCTCACATTAAATAGGGATATCGAGCTAAATTTTAAAACTTAGGATATCTATAGATTTTATCTAATATTTTTTTAAGCAACCTTCAATACCTCAGAGCTAGTAACGCATTTTAGAGAGATAGACCAACGAATTTCAGCTACTCAGTAAACACTCTCAAAGGCTGATATTTTTGTTTTAAATACTATAAACTACAAACTTATTTTCAAGACGGTAATCGGTTTTAAAATTCATAGTAGGTTATTTATAGGCTTACTTAGTTTACTTCACTTATTACAGTATTTTTATTATATAAGGGATATAGGTGATTGCGAAAACCATTATAAATGTGAGTGCGGTAAATGTAACCGCACCAGCTGAAATGTCTTTTATAAAACCAATTTTAGGGTGCTTTTCTTTATGTACAAAATCCGCTAATTTCTCAACCGCCGTATTCATACCTTCGATGCCCAATACTAAGCCCATTGCCATCGTTTGGTTTACCCATTCTTGTTTTGAAATTCCAACGATAAAACCTAATATGATTATTAATAAAAAAATAAAGGTCTGCGCCATAATGCTATGTTCTGTTTTTAATAATAAAAACAAACCTCTGAAGGCATATTTAAAACTTTGAAGCCTTCCTTTTATAAATAATATCATTATATATTATGTTTTTGTAGTGTCAACACTGGGTTATTTAAAAAAAAATAGTGATTTAGAATCCAGAAAAATTTGCAATTTATAAATTTACATATTTGATTTTTTATAATCTACTTTTTTAAAAACTTTCGTTTTATTTTTTTGATATTAGCTATCATTTATTTGCCTTAAATACTTCAATCTGATTAAATAAAAATACATCAAAGTATAACTGGATTTACAGGCATTTTTTGTGACAACAATTTTTTGCGATTTTACTAGGCATGTAAGTTTTGAAGAATCGAATTTAGGGCTATGTATGTTATACATATAATTTAAAAACTTATTTCCGCCCAAAGAGACTATCCATAATGGTCTGGATGCCTTTAAAACCAAAGTAAATTGCGGCTCCACAAATTAAAACACCCGCAATTACCAAGGGGACGTAAAGTGGTTTCTCAGGATTGGAAAATCCAGCATGTAAAATTAAAGGTCCTAAAAATGCTAAAAACAGGGTAATCCCCATGGTTTTGAGTCCATCGACTAAAAGGTCTTTATTGGTTCTAGGTGTTTCCATTGGTATAATTTTTCAGTGCGTTTCTTACGTTTTTATGAGTGTGTAACAAATTTTGTGCTTCGGATTCTGAGAGGTTCAACTGGCTCATAAGCATTTGAACCCCACGGGCTACCAACTTATCATTATTAAGCTGCATGTCCACCATTTTATTGTCTTTGACCTTTCCTAGTTGAATCATTGTGGTGGTGGTGATCATATTCAATACTAATTTTTGTGCGGTTCCTGCTTTCATGCGCGAACTGCCCGTTAGTACTTCAGGGCCTACCACCACTTCAATTGGGAAATCCGATACTTGGGCAAGGGGACTGCTTAGGTTGCACGTAATACACCCCGTTCTGATATTTGCTTGCTGACAGGCTTTCAATGCGGCAACCACATAGGGTGTGGTGCCAGAGGCGGCAATACCTACCACCACATCACTCGTGGAGATCATATAGGCTTGTAAATCTTTCCAGCCTTGTTGTGTGTCGTCTTCGGCAAATTCAACAGCTTTACGGATGGCAATGTCGCCACCAGCAATCAGGCCTATTACCATTTCATGCGGTACGCCAAAAGTGGGAGGGCATTCAGAAGCATCCAAAATCCCGAGGCGCCCACTGGTGCCAGCACCTAAATAAAACAAGCGTCCACCGTTTTGAAGGTTTTTTACAATCTGTGATACAAGGGCTTCAATTTGTGGAACTGCTGTGGCGATTGCCGTAGGAACGTTATGATCTTCTTGATTGATAATGTTTAATACGTCCTTAATCGACATTTTTTCAAGATGGTTGTAATGCGAATCCTGTTCGGTGGTTTTTGTAAAAGTCATACACAAAAATAGAATTTTTGAAACACTTTTATACTATTCTAAAATTAAACTCGCGCTATAGGTTTCAGAAAGTCTAAAATATCCCATCGGATAATGGTCTGGACTGGTTGTATTAGAGAGGTTACCTCGAACCGTGGTTGGAGTGGTATTAAAAGGATTCCCGCCATCTTCAGTTTGATCGATCAATATGGTCATAAAATTAAAATAACGTTCGTCAATCCCCATTATTTTAATAACCGCTTCATCACCCGCTACCAAATCATCATAAAAATAAGAAAAAGTAAATTCATTGCCTTGATAGAATTCATCTTTTGTCGCTAAATATAATTGGTAACCAAAGTCAAATAAATAAAAATCATCGCGTTCGGCACTGTCGGTATAGGAAATTAAAACCTCTTTTTCATCGCCACTAAAAAGGGTGTTATCGCCTTGTTCTAAGTTTTCAATAGGCACCGCATGCATCAGTTGTTCGGTCGTAGATTCGTAGGTTTGATTGTCATAGACGACACTAAGTTTATAATCGGTATCAAAGCTAGGAGTGAAGAGTAGTCTATAATCGCCCTCTAGTGCTGTATTATGCACAAAGTCATAGGTTTGGTTGTTGGTAAGATCAATTAGTTGTACAACGGCATCGGTCACTACAGGGTTTACTTCTTGATAAAACCCACCTGTTAAACTCAGTTTTACAACTTGTGTCTCGGGCTCATTTGGGCTCATTTCTAAAGAGGCTTCAATCACCAATCGCGGGGATTCGGTTGGTAAATCGAGTTGAATCACTTCTTCACAAGCGCTGTTTATGCATCCAATAACGATCAATAATAATAGTTTTTTCATGGCTCTAAAATTTAAAGTTATATGAGACAGATCCGACAGCACCAAACAGGGATAATTTGACTGCTTCATTTTGCCCTGTCACTTGGTTTTCTCTGAAGTTTAAGGATTGGGTGTTTTTTCGATTGTATAGATTATAAATACTAAATACCCATTCTCCTTGCCATCCTTTTTTCTTGTTAGGTTTAGGAGTGTAAGTCCCTGAAATATCAAAGCGGTGGTAAGCATCTAAACGGCTTGAGTTTCGAGCTTCAAACGTTGGAACTACCAAACCATTATAGTTGTATTGCCCGTTGGGATACGTAGTTGGCTGTCCCGTTTGAAAGATAAAATTGGCACTCAATTTCCATTTTTTTGTCAGATCATAGGTCGATGTGATGGAAATATCATGTGTTTTGTCATAGGGCGTATTGTACCAGTTTCCATTATTAATACCAGGTTCGGAAGCATTTTGCCCCTCCGTTTGTTGTTCGGATTTGGAGAGGGTATAGGCAAACCATCCTTTGAAACGTCCTTTGTTTTTACGAAATAATAGTTCCAATCCGTAAGCTCTGGAGCGGCCATTAAGCAGCACTTGTTCAATGGCATTGTTGGCAATTAAATTAGCTCCATCGATATAATCGATACGGTTTTTGATGATTTTATAAAAACTTTCAATTTCTAAGGAATAGGCGTCGTAATTTTTAAAATACCCCACTGCTATTTGATCCAAAATTTGAGGTTGTATAAATTTTCCACTCGGAGTCCAAACATCCAAAGGCGCTGGAGAGGTGGTGTTGGATAGCAAGTGCAAGTATTGCGTCATTCGGTTGTAACTCGTTTTTAGCGATGTGTCATCATTTATCTGATAGGAGAGCGCAAAACGGGGTTCAATGTTCATAAATGATTTGATTACTTTTCCGTGGCCATCACTTTGAGTCCCAATAGGATCTATTTTTTCATAGAGTTGTAAATCACTATTAAATCCAACCGCTTGGTCGTTTTCATATACATTAAGTTCATCTTGTCCTAATCGTAAAAATGAGCTCAAACGTGCACCATAGCTTACTGCTAAACGTTCAGTTAATTGCTGGTTCACATCGATATAAACCGCATTTTCAAAAGCGAATTTATTTGTAAGTGCCTCTCTGTTAATTCCAGAATCTGGACCATTCGGGCTGATGACTCCAGGATTGAATCGGTAGTAGGTGCTATGAATCCCATACTCTAGTTTGTAACGGTCGTTAATGTATTGTTTAAAATCGTATTTGACATTCATATTCTGAATTCCAGAATTCCATTCGAAGCCTACAAAATTCAAATTCAAACCATAATAATAATCTGAATATATGAGTGACAAATTAGAGAAAAGTTGGTCTGAAAATAAATGATTCCATCTGAAATTAACAACGGTATTGCCATAGGTGTTTTCAAAACTATCGGAAACATTAAACACATCTCTACCAAAATAGCCTGATAAATAAATATTATTTTTTTGATTGAGTTTATAACTTAATTTGGTATTCAAATCGTAGAAATAGGCAATGTTATCAACGTCAAATAACGGTAAAAGTAAATGTGCATAAGTGGCGCGCCCGCCTAATAGAAACGAACCCGTTCCTTTTTTTAAAGGCCCTTCAAGCAGCAATCGACTGGCGACAATTCCAACCCCTCCGTTGGCATGAAACTTATTTTTATTTCCTTCTTTTTGATAAATGTCTAAAACCGAGGCGACACGTCCACCATATTTTGCAGGAATCCCTCCTTTATAAAGTTTTAAACTTTTAATTGCATCGGGGTTAAATACAGAAAACAATCCAAATAAATGAGAGGAATTAAAAATGGTTGCCTCATCTAATAAAATCAAATTTTGATCGGTAGCACCTCCACGAACATTGAAACCTGCTGCGCCTTCACCGCCGCTGGAAACACCAGGCAAAAGCGTGATGGCCTTGATCACATCGGCTTCGCCAAATACCACCGGAATTTGCTTTATTGTGGAAGCAATTAATGAATTGACACTCATTTGGGGTGTTTTGATATCAATGGTTTCTATATCAGTTTCAATCACGATTTCGTCCAAAGCTTCCAAAGATTTTGTCAGTGTAAAGTTTTGAGAAATATTTTCATCAAGTGTGATGGTTTCTTGTATAGTGTTGTAGCCTATAGTACTCACTGTAATTTGGTAAGTGCCTTGGTCTAAAGTGATGGAGTAGAAGCCGTATTCATTTGAAATAGTTCCAGTTTTAAGATCTAGAATAAGTATGTTGGCACCAATCAAGGTTTCTTGTCCTTCTGCTTCAAAAACAGTTCCACTAAGGGTGTATTTTTCTTGTGAATATCCTAATAAACTAAGTCCTGTAAATAGGAGAAAGAAGAGCCGTGTCATTGGTTAAGTTTTAGGATACAAATTTAAAAAAAAAAGCACCTTTAAAAGGTGCTTTTAACAAAATATTTTGACAGGACTTTACAATCCTATAATTTGATTCAGAGTCGCACTAGGGCGCATTGCGGTGTCTGTTTTTTTAGAATTTGGAAGGTAGTAGCCCTCTGTTTCAATTGGATGCCCTTGAATACTAATTAATTCATTGACGATGGTTGTTTCATTTTCTAAAAGAGAATCTGCAATGTTTGTAAACTCTTTTTTCAATTCGATATCCTTCGATTGAGCTGCCAAGGCTTGGGCCCAATAGAGAGTGATGTAAAAATGACTGCCTCTATTGTCAAGTTCATTCACACGTCTCGACGGTGATTTTTTTTCATCTAAAAATTTCTCTGTAGCGGCATCTAAGGCTTCCCCAAGAATTGCTGCTTTTGGGTTTGAGTTGACTTGACTGAAATGTTCTAAAGATACAGCTAAGGCCAAAAATTCACCTAATGAATCCCAACGTAAATGGTTCTCACGGGTAAATTGCTCGACGTGTTTTGGAGCAGATCCACCAGCACCTGTTTCAAACAATCCACCGCCATTCATTAACGGTACAATTGATAGCATTTTAGCACTGGTTCCAACTTCAAGAATTGGAAACAAATCGGTCAAATAATCTCTCAAAACATTCCCAGAAACAGAGATGGTGTCCAACCCTTGCTTCAATCTAGAAAGTGTATAATGGGTAGCTTCTATAGGCGCTAGAACTTGTATATCCAGTCCATTCGTGTCGTGATCTTTTAAGTAAGTATGCACTTTTTGAATCAACTCTGCATCGTGTGAGCGTTGGGCATCTAACCAAAATATAGCAGGTAGTTGAGAAGCCTTGGCACGTGTGACTGCTAACTTAACCCAGTCTTGTACAGGTGCATCTTTCACCTGACACATCCGCCAGATATCCCCAGATTCTACGGGATGCGAAATTAAAACAGTTCCATCTGCGTCGATGACATCGACACGTCCGTTGGACTGAATTTCAAATGTTTTGTCATGCGATCCATATTCTTCTGCTTTTTGGGCCATCAGCCCCACATTTGGAACGGTTCCCATTGTGGTGGGATCAAAAGCGCCATTTTCTTTACAAAAATCGATGGTGGCTGTGTAAATTCCAGCATAACTACTATCTGGGATGACAGCCTTGGTGTCTTGTGCGTTGCCATTGGCATTCCACATTTGTCCAGACGTTCTGATCATGGCTGGCATGGAAGCATCAATGATTACATCGCTAGGAACGTGTAAATTTGTAATTCCTTTGTCAGAGTTGACCATTGCTAAATCTGGTCCGTTAATTATTGCCTTTGCAAAATCAGCTTCAATTTGCTGTCGTTTATCAGAATCTAATCCCGCTACTTTTTCTAAAACATTTCCATACCCATTATTAGCATCCACGCCAATTTCATCAAAAGTTGCTTGGTGTTTTTCAAATACATCTGCAAAAAACAGACGCACAGCATGTCCAAAAATGATCGGGTCACTGACCTTCATCATGGTTGCTTTCATGTGAAGCGAAAACAAAACACCTTTGTCTTTAGCATCATTGATTTCATCGGTTAAAAACGTTCTCAATGCTTGAATACTCATCACCGTTGCATCAATAATTTCGCCGTCTAAAAGCGCAATATTTGATTTTAATGTGGTGGTTTTATTGTGGGTGTCGGTATGCACAATGCTTACGTTCGTAGCAGTGGCAACCGTTATTGATTTTTCATTATGAGCAAAATCTCCAGCAGCCATAGTAGCTACGTGTGTTTTGGAATCTGCGGACCAAGGACCCATACTGTGTGGGTTTTTCTTGGCGTAATTTTTTACAGCTTTTGGCGCACGACGATCTGAGTTTCCTTCTCGTAAGACAGGGTTTACAGCACTTCCTTTGATTTTGTCGTAACGTGATTTAATGGATTTTTCATCCTCAGTTTGTGGAGCATCAGGGTAGTTTGGAATTGCAAATCCTTTGGATTGCAGTTCACTGATGGCCGCTTTTAGTTGAGGGATGGAAGCACTAATATTTGGAAGCTTTACAATATTGGCTTCTGGCTTGGTGACTAATTTACCAAGTTCCGCAAGCGCATCTTCAACCTGTTGGTCTTCGGATAAAAATTCTTTAAAGGCTGAAAGAATTCGAGCCGCTAGTGAAATATCTTTTGTTTCGATTTTAATGCCTGAGCTTTCGACAAACGATTTAACAATAGGTAAAAATGAGCGCGTTGCAAGAGCAGGTGCTTCGTCGGTGATGGTATAAATGATGTTAGCCATGATGGGCGAATAAAGTTTAGTTTATCTTCAATAAAAATAGGTCTTGCCTTACATGAATTTAGGCGAGCAAATATATGAAATTGCTATGATTTTTCGGAGCAATTTTATTCTAAAAATGATCGAATAATCTAATATTATTAGTTTTAAAATTTATAACCCATTATTAAAGAAATAAGACAAAAAAAAAGCTCTAAATAAATAGAGCTTTTTTGAGAGTTTAAATTGAAAATCAGACTAACGTCTTCTTTCTTTAATTCTGGCTTTTTTACCAGTAAGTTCTCTAAAGTAAAAGATACGAGCTCTTCTTACTTTACCACGTTTGTTGACTTCAATTTTCTGTAAGGCTGGTAAGTTTACAGGGAAAATACGTTCAACACCAATGGTGCCAGACATTTTTCTGATTGTAAATGTTTCAGAACTTCCTGAGCCTCTTCTTTGAAGAACAACGCCTCGGTAGAACTGTGTACGTACTTTTTCGCCTTCTCTAATTTCGTAATAAACAGTGATGGTGTCACCAGCTGCAAATTCTGGAAAGTCTTTTTTTGCTACAAATTCGTCTTGTACAAACTTAATTAAGGATTCCATGTTTATGGTTTTTTATATGTATTCAAAACAACATTCACGATGATCGCCAGAGGTTAACTCGAAATTGGATGCAAATATAAGTAAAAAGTAAATTATAGAAAGTTTATTATGGGAAAAGTTTTATGGCATAGACCTATTTAATCCTCCAACAAATCGGGGCGGCGTTTTTTGGTGCGTTCAATTGCTTGTTCTTCGCGCCATTTTTCTATTTTTGGAAAATTCCCACTCACTAAGAGTTCGGGGACTTTCCAGCCTTTATAATCACGCGGTTTTGTGTAAATTGGAGGTGCTAATAACCCATCTTGAAATGAATCGGTCAGTGCCGAAGTTTCATTTCCTAAAACTCCTGGAATAAGACGGATAATTGAATCACAAAGGACGGCCGCTCCCAATTCGCCACCCGAAAGCACATAGTCGCCAATAGAAATTTCTTTGGTAATAAATTGATCCCGTACGCGTTGGTCTACCCCTTTGTAATGGCCACAAAGTATTATGAGGTTCCCCTTCATGGATAGTTGATTGGCAATACCTTGGTTGAGTGTTTCTCCATCAGGTGTCATGTAAATGACTTCGTCATAGTCTCGTTCCGATTTTAATTTAGAAATGCATTTGTCAATAGGTTCTATCATCATGACCATCCCAGCGCCCCCTCCAAATTGGGTGTCATCAATGGATTTATAATTGTCGGATGTAAAGTCCCGTAAATTATGAAAATGAATACTGACCAAACCTGCATCAATAGCACGCTTTAATATGGACGCATCAAATGGGCTTTTTAATAATTCTGGTAAAACGGTAATGATGTCTATGCGCATCTTCTAAATTTAAAGTGCAAAGATAACGAATTGAAAATTCTAATAGTAGGTGAATCGCCTTACTTTGGCAATGTGTTTTGCCAAGTGTATCACTTGATGGCTGTACCCAAACTCGTTACCATATATAGAATTATATTTCCCCCATTTTAACTGACAATGATTGCCTTGCTCTCATAAATAGCGGGAGCGGCACAGCCAACAATATCACTATAAATAAGTTTGTCATTGAATTCATATTTGATTTGTTCGACCAATGTGTAGTCAATTGCTTTTGAGTTTTAAAAGTTTTTATAAAATAGAAAACTACAAACCTTTTCTTAACTTTTTTGAATAAAAAAAAATCCACCATTCAAAAATTGAATTATGGATTTTAAAATTCAGAAAAAGAGGTTTTTACCTAAAACGGTACACTACTTTTTCACCGTTATTTTTAACAAGTTTGATTCTCAAGACTCTATTGGTATATTTTTCCAATGCTCTCTGAGCATCATTGATGGAATTAATTTTCACATCGTTGATTTCGGTTACAATACTCCCTTCTGAAATACCATCAGATTCCCAATCTTTACGGTGGGTTTCAGAGAGTTCTAAAATTTGTAAGCCATAGTTTGTGTCAAGATTAAGAAGCGCTTCTTTTGAGGGTTCTTGAAGGGTTCCAAGGATTGGTATGTCAATGGTTGTGAGTTTTTCTAAGGTAACTATTAAGGTTTTAAGGGTGCCATTTCTTAGTATTTCCACCTCTACTTGATCCTCTGGGCTTTTGGTGTTTAAAAACCCTTTTAAGTCTGAAAACTTAGCAATAGTAATCCCATCTATACGCTGTATGATATCGCCTTTTTGGATGCCTGCGCTTTCAGCACCGGTCCCTTTTTGTACATCCGTTACATAAAAACCTTCGGTTTGCTCAACGCTAAAATTCTTAGCATTTTTGCTGTTTAATTCACCACCAATTACTCCTAAAATTCCGTTTTGCACATTTCCATATTCCATAATATCTTCTACGACTTTGCGGGCAATATTGCTAGGAACCGCAAACGAATAGCCAATGTAAGAACCTGTTTGTGATGAGATAGCGGTATTAATGCCGATTAATTCACCCTTAATATTTACCAAAGCACCACCAGAATTCCCAGGGTTTACGGCTGCATCAGTTTGGATAAATGATTGTGTGTTTCGTCCAGATAAATCTCGAGATTTTGCACTTATAATTCCAGCAGTCACTGTAGATGTTAGGTTAAAAGGGTTTCCAACGGCTAACACCCACTCCCCAATTCGGGCTGTATTGCTATCTCCAAATGTGGTGTAGTCTAAAGGTTCATCAGTCTCTATCTTTAATAATGCAATATCGGTATTGGGATCAGTGCCGATGAGTTCAGCATCAAATGTTTTGTTGTCATTGGTGGTGATCTCAATTGATTGCGCTCCCTCAATGACATGATTGTTTGTAATAATATAGCCATCAGGTGAAATAATAACTCCCGAACCTGTTCCAACTTGCTCTCGCTGTTGAGGTCTTCCAAAAAATAAATCTTCAAAACCGGTATAACTGTTACTTAGGGTTGTGTTTTTAACATGAACCACGGAATGTACGGTTTTGTCTGCAGCGGTCGTAAAATCTACATTGGTTCCGCCATTCAAATTCGTATTTAGGTTTACGGGGAATAGAGTAGTTTGAGCTTGATTTGCTGTAATTTTAGCAGTCGATGCGTTTTCGAAAAATTGTTTGTAGGCGCCAAGGGTTAATGTACCACCCAAAGCCGAAACACATACAAGTGTGAGGATTTTTTTCATGGTTTCATGTTTTAATTTGTTTACTATAACCCTAAAATTAGTTATTTATTGAATTTAAAAATCAACTTTAACGTCCTTTTAACAGCGCGACATACAGTATAATATTCTTATATTTGTCTTTATATATGAAGCAATTATTTTATAAATATCAAGGAACTGGCAACGATTTTGTAATGATCGATAACCGTACAGGTGTGTTTGACAAAAACAATACAGATTTGATTGCGCATTTGTGTAATCGCCGTACAGGTGTTGGAGCGGACGGTTTGATTCTTTTAGAATCTGAACCTGATTACGACTTCAGAATGGTGTATTTTAATGCCGATGGCAATGAAAGTACAATGTGTGGAAATGGCGGACGCTGTATTGTTGCCTTTGCAAATTTTTTAGGAATTATAGAAATAAACACTGAATTTATAGCCATTGACGGCCCACATCTAGCACGTATTAGTGGCACCTATGTTGAACTGAAAATGCAGGAGGTTTCTACAGTTTTTTCCAACGATCATTACTATATTCTTGATACGGGCTCTCCCCATTATGTGGCACTTCAATCAAATTTACAAGGAGTTGATATGAACACTGAGGGGGCTGAAATCCGTCACAGTGCTCCTTTTGAGACAAGTGGGATCAATGTTAATTTTGCTGAAAAAGTCAATGAAGACACCTTTGCGATTCGTACTTATGAGCGTGGAGTAGAGGCGGAGACTTTATCGTGCGGCACAGGAGCAACAGCGGTTGCTATTGCGATGTTTCACTCTGGGCAAACCACCTCCAAATCTATTACCTTAGAATCACAGGGTGGGATTTTGCAGGTTCGATTTGAACCGCTTTCTTCTTCGTACTCTGATGTGTGGTTGTGTGGTCCTACAAAGCAAGTTTTTAAAGGGGATTTAGAATGGTAACACTGGAAGGGGAGCAGATCAATCTCAGAGCTCTATTACTTGAGGATTTAGCATTTTTATATACGATAGAAAATGACGAGACTCTATGGGAATTAAGTCAAGTTCAAACACCTTTTTCTAAGGATGTTTTGCAAAAATATTTAGAAACTACCCAAAATGATATCAAAGATCTCAAACAATTGAGGTTGGTGATTACGTCTAAAACCAATGAACCTCTTGGTTTTATTGATCTTTTTGATTTTGATACCCACAATAAACATGCAGGGGTTAGTATTGTGTTGACAGACAAACATCGGGGGAAGGGTTATGGAAAAGATGCCTTATCGTTGTTGATGCAGTATAGTTTTAAGGAGTTAGGCCTCCATCAATTGTATAGCAATATTTTAGAAGATAATAGTGTGAGTATTCGCTTGTTTGAATCAGTTGGATTTGAAAAAGTAGGACTTAAAAAAAATTGGCGATTCTATAAAGGGCGCTACAAAAACGAATATTTATTTCAATTTATAAATCATGTACTTTAAAAAAATAGCGATTGCCATTGTATTAATAGGGTTGATTGGTGCCGGAATTTTTTCCTACTATATTTATTCAGTGATGTTGGTGCCCAATACTAATTTTAATTCCAAAGAAGCGTATATTTTTGTGGGATCTGATGCGACCTTCGAAGAGGTTCGTGCAGATTTAGAACCACTTCTAAAAGATATAGAAACATTTGAAACCTTAGCAAAGCAAAAAAAATATGTTAATAATATCAAAGCAGGCCGATTCCTAATTACCAAAGGGATGACCAATAATGATATTATTAACTCCATCCGTAGTCGTAATTCACCAATAAAAATAGCTTTTAATAATCAACATACTTTAGCGGATTTAGCATCTCGAATTTCGGGACAGATAGAAGCCGATAGTATGGCCTTAATTACGGCGTTTACAGATAAGGAATTTTTAGAATCTCATGATTTTACAGAAGTAAATGCATTAAGTATGTATTTGCCAAATAGTTATGAATTTTTCTGGAATACGTCTGCGAAGACTTTCAGGAAACGCATGTTAAAAGAGTACAATCGTTTTTGGAATGCCAGCCGTTTAGAAAAAGCAAAGGCAACAGGTCTTACGCTCCAAGAGGTGATGACACTCGCAGCGATTGTTCATGAAGAGTCCAAACAAGCCTCCGAACAGCCCCGAATTGCTGGGGTTTATATCAATCGGTTGAATAATGCTTGGCCTTTACAAGCAGATCCAACGCTCAAATATGCGGCTTATCAACTTCCAAAATATAAAAACACTCTTATCAAGCGTGTTTTGAATGTACATAAGTCCATCAATTCGCCCTACAATACCTACAAGTATAAAGGGTTGCCCCCAGGTTTAATAGCAATGCCAGACTTAACAGCAGTTGACGCCGTATTGAACTACGAGCATCATTCGTATTTTTATTTCGCAGCGGATGCCCAGAACCCAGGTTTTCACAAATTTGCTAAAACCTTAAAAGGACACAATCAAAATGCTAAAAATTACCAAGCACATTTGAACCGGCAAGGAGTTAGAAAATAGCGCATGTTAGGGATAATTAGCTAATTACAAATTTTCGTATATTTATTCCGTTTTTAATTTCAACCTAGTGTCATGAATAAGACAGATATGAATTTGAAGTATTCCTTTTATTTTATAATCCCCCTGTTAATGACTGTCAGCTTGTTGACTTTTTTTTCAGCTCAACCACAAATAGATTATAACGACTATGCCGTCACTACCGAGGTGTTTGATTATAATGTTTACCAAAATATTCCTTCGGTTAAAGTTGAAAATAACAATTCTGAAATTTTATTTTTGGGGAATTCGTATGTAGCATTCAAAGAAGCCATTGCATTTAAGGAATCTCAAGGAAAATACAGTGCTATTAATACTCTTGGCTACTTAGGTAAATATCAATTTGGAATTACAACTTTAGATGTTTTAGGGGTGAAAAATTCACAAAAATTTCTGAAAAATCCTGCACTTCAAGAAAAAGTATTTTTAGCAAATGCGAAACGCAATAAATGGGTTTTACGACGGGATATCAAGCGCTTTGTTGGTAAAAAAATTGATGGTATACGTATTACAGAATCTGGAATTTTAGCGGCGGCTCATTTAGCAGGACCAAGAAGTGTGAAGCGTTATTTGAGAAGTTATGGAGCCTTGGGTTTTACAGATGCTTACGGCACTGATATTCCTTCGTATATGCGTAAATTTTCGGGATATGATACTTCTTTTGTGATCCCTAACCAGAAATCCAAAGTAATACTTCCTTAATCTTTTTGAATAATAAAAATAGCAGGACGTTTGTGGAAATCTATTTTTGAATGTTTCCATTCTTTTGCCGTTTGTGTTTTGATATATTCTGTAGGTAATGTTAGATCGCAAGCCACACAAATTCGAGTGTCTGGACTTAGAGCACTGCTCAAGTCTTCTAAAATACTATTGTTTCGATAGGGTGTTTCTATGAATAATTGGGATTGATGCTCTTCAAAGGAACGTCTTTCGAGTTGTTTTATTTTAGATTTCCGTTCCGCTTTGTCTATTGGTAAGTATCCATTAAATGCAAAGTTTTGACCGTTCATTCCAGAACTCATCATCGCTAATAATATAGAAGAGGGGCCTACCAAGGGAATGACTTGAATGTTCTGTTTATGAGCTATTTTCACTACTTCAGCCCCTGGGTCAGCGACTCCTGGACATCCCGCATCTGAAAGCAATCCAATCGTATTTCCTGCCAAGCATTCTTCTAAAAAAGAGGGGATTTCTAAAGGGTCTGTAAACTTGTTTAAACTAAATAAATTCAAACTGGCTTGGGACTTCCCAGAGCTTACAGATTTGATGAATTTACGCGCTGCCTTTTCGTTTTCAACAATATAAGTGTCTATATTTTCAATGATTTTTTTAATAGAAATAGGCAGTACTTCTAAAGGAGCGTTGTCCCCTAGGCCTGTAGGGATTAAGTATAATTTTCCAGTCATTTTTTAGAAGTATTGGTCGTTTTTTTGCGGATAGAAAACATACAATTGGAGTATGTAAACTATGAACTCTGAATCAAAACAATAATTATATTGATAATTTCTTAGTCAAGTCTTCTACGTATTTTCTAAATTGCTTATCTGTAGTAGAGAGGTTATTTACCGTTTTACAAGCGTGTAGAACCGTAGCGTGATCACGTTTTCCAATTTGAGAGCCAATACTGGCTAAAGAAGCTTTTGTGAATTTTTTCGCAAAAAACATGGCCAATTGTCGCGCTTGCACAATATGGCGCTTTCGTGTTTTGGATTGAAGGGTATCCACATCCATTTGGAAATAATCTGAAACAACTTTTTGAATGTAGTCTATAGAAACTTCTCGCTTGGTGTTTTTTACAAATTTTTCAACGATTTCTTTCGCTAAAGAAAGTGTGATTTCTTTTTTATTGAATGAAGATTGTGCGATTAATGAAATGATTGCACCTTCTAATTCACGAACATTTGAATTGATGTGCTTGGCTAAGTATTCAATAATATCTTCGGGCATTTCAACACCGTCACGGTATAATTTATTCTTAACAATAGAAACGCGTGTTTCAAAATCTGGTTTTTGAAGTTCTGCTGATAACCCCCATTTGAATCGAGATAATAAGCGTTGTTCAATATCTTGCATATCTACAGGGGCTTTGTCACTTGTTAAAATAACTTGCTTCCCGTTTTGATGTAAGTGGTTGAAAATGTGAAAAAACACATCTTGAGTCCCTGATTTTCCAGAAAGAAATTGAACATCATCAATAATTAAAACATCTATAATTTGATAGAAGTGAATAAAATCATTTCGATTGTTCTTCTTAACAGATTCTATATATTGTTGCGTGAATTTTTCAGCGGAGATATACAACACTGTTTTTTCAGGATATTTATCTTTAATGTCAACACCTATTGCGTGTGCTAAATGCGTTTTTCCTAATCCTACACCACCAAAGATGAGTAAAGGATTAAAAGAGGTTCCTCCTGGCTTGCTAGCCACTGCAATACTTGCATTTCGAGCCAACCTGTTTGAGTCTCCTTCTAAAAAGTTGTCAAAGGTATAGATTGGATTTAATTGAGATTCAATTTTAACGTTTCTAATCCCTGGAATTACAAAAGGATTTTTTAATTCTGGGTTGATACTTTTTAAAGGAATGTCTACGCGTTGCGAAAATACTGCCGAACGATTAGAACTAGGAATTTTTTCAGTAAATGGCTGCTTGTTTCCGTATGTATTTTCCATTTTGATGATATACACCAACTTAGCATTAGCTCCGAGTTCTTTTGTGAGCGCTACTTTTAGAATTTTGACGTAATGTTCTTCAAGCCATTCGTAGAAAAATTTACTAGGAACTTGTATACTGAGTGCATGATCGTCAAGTTTTACAGCTACAATAGGTTCAAACCAAGTTTTATAGGCTTGTGGCTGAATGTTGTCATTTATGAAGTTTAGACAGTTTTCCCAGACCGATTGCGCAGCATTATTCATTTACGTAGTTATTTTTTAAGTTAGCGATCAAAAAACAAAATAGCTTAGGAGTTGGTTTTATAATTTGATGTTACAAATATGTGAACAAAATTTCAAAAAAAAAAATCAAATTCAATTGATTATTTGATATTTTTTCCTCATGTTTATTTTTTATAAATATACAATTTTTAATACATGAAAATACATCAAACAAAGATTAAAGTGAGATACGGAGAAACTGACCAAATGGGGGTTGTTTACCATGGAAATTATGCTCAGTATCTGGAAATTGGGCGTTTGGAATGGCTCACTGATCTAGGGATTTCGTATAAAGATATGGAGGCTAATGACGTGATGCTACCCGTGGTTTCTTTAAATTTAAACTACAAAAAACCAGCACGTTATGACGATGTTTTAACGATATCTACCTCGCTTTTAAAGCTGCCGACTGCTTCTATCGAATTTGCTTACGAAATTCACAATTCTAGCGGTGAATTACTAACAACAGCCAACACCAAATTGGTATTTGTTAACATGAAGTCTAATTTTCCGATGCGTTGCCCGCAATATATTTTAGACAAACTGCAAATTTAATCGTTTAAAATTTCAACTTTAATTTTATGAAAGACCTCAAAAGCAGTTTGTAGGCTTTTTTCGACACTTTTTTTGACTAAAATAACCACTTCACAATCCATTTCTAGCCGCTGAGATTTTAAAACGAGCTGGTGTTTTTTGATAATTCGCATCACTTGACTCAACTCTTTGTATTCAAAGCTTAGTTTGAAGGCGATCAAAATATCCATTTGTTTTATAGCACTGGCCTCCAAACTTAATTTTGCGGTAGTTTTGTAGGCACTTATCAACCCCCCAACTCCAAGTTTTGTACCCCCAAAATAACGAACCACCACAACAAGTACATTTGTTAGTTCAAACGCTTGTAATTGTCCATAAATAGGCATGCCGGCACTATTAGAAGGTTCTCCATCGTCTGAAGCTCTGTAATAAGGCATTTCAATACCATGTTGGTACGCAAAACAAAAATGACCTGCACTGGAATGTTTTTGTTTAAGTTTTTCTATTATTTCTTTATACTCTTCAATTGTATTTAAGGGAAATGCATATCCATAAAACTTACTCCCTTTGTCTTTATATAGGACTTCTTCAGAAGGATTCAGGATAGTTTTGTAGGTTGATACGGGCATTATGAATTGGTGAATAGAGGGGTGTCAAATAGGTTTATGACGTCCTCTTTTACAGGATCGTTATTCCAAGTTTGTATGCCGAGTTGAGCTGCTGCATGCGTATTTTCCTTGGTGTCATCTATGAAAAAACAATTGCGCGCTTGAAGCCGATTCTCTTCTAATACAAATTCATAAATGGAAGCATCGGGTTTTCGGAAGTGTATTTCATGTGAAAGATAGAATTTATCAAAACAGCTTTTAAAACGTTCGTATCTATATAAAGACATATTTTCAATAACTTGTTCGATGTGAAGGGCGTTGGTGTTGCTGAGTAGTATGAGTTTGTATTTTTTATTTGTAGAGATGTTTTCTATAAAATCTAAACGGTATTTAGGAAAGTCTAAAATAATTGAATTCCACGCTTTTTTAAATTCAGTTGCTGAAATGGACGGATATTTAGCGGTAAATGAATCCACAAAATCTCCGGTACTTATCAATCCTTTTTCGTACTCCATTGCCGTCTGAAGCATGTCTTCTGTAATAGTGGTCACTCCAAGATTGAACAGCGAGCGTTCAATAGCTGGTTTGTCTAAGTTGATAAACACATCTCCAAAATCAAATATAAGTGTGTCAATCATTGTTCCATATTTTTAAAGTATCAGACGCGATGCGTGTTTCAGTAACTAATGTACCCTTAATTTGAGGTTTTGAAATTCCGTCTTTTAAATTAAGTTCACTTGAAAAGATACGTGCTTCATCCCAAAGGTTTTCATCAATAAATGCTTGCAGTGTTTTTTGTCCCCCTTCAATAATTACAGAAGTTATATGTTGTTCATATAAAACCTTACAAACTTCAGATGCCAGTGGGTTTTTTGTGTCAATTTCATTTGAAGTCAATCTCATGGTTTTCGCCTCATAATTAAACACCTGATAGGAATCTGATAATGAATTTTTTAGGTCGATGACAATTCGAAACGGGTTGACTCCTTCCACTTCACGGGTGGTCAAACTCGGATTGTCTTGAGCCACTGTATTTGCGCCGACCAAAATAGCTTGTTCCTCTGCGCGCCATTGATGTACCAGTTGTCTCGAGTATGGGTTGCTAATCCAAACGGGTTTGGTTTCAGATTTTGACAAGGGGGCAATAAAGCCATCTTTGCTTTCGGCCCATTTCAGTATAATATAAGGACGCTTTTTAGTATGGTAGGTAAAAAAGCGTTTGTGATGTGTTTTACATTCTTGCTCCAAAACGCCCACAAGAACATCGCATCCTGCGACTTTTAGTTTCTCGATGCCTTTGCCACATACTTTTTCATGATCATCTAAACATCCAATCACCACTCTTGGAATTTTATGCGCAATAATTAAATCGCTGCAAGGCGGTGTTTTTCCAAAATGCGCACAAGGTTCTAAAGTGACATAGAGGGTCGCTTTTGGGAGAACGCTAGGGTCTTTCACAGCCTCAATGGCATTCACTTCTGCATGTGAACTTCCGTAAGGACTTGTATAACCCTCCGCTATAACTTTGTCATCTACCACAATAACACAGCCCACCATAGGATTGGGAGCCGTAGACCCCAAGCCTTTTTTGGCGATTTCAATACAACGTGCTATGTAATGTTCGTGAGAGATTATAATTTAATTTTAATGGTTTCTGTTTTGCTAATAGGGTATTTATAAGAAAAACCTAAGGCTCTAAATTGAATAACTCCTTCATACTTGACTTTTAAACTACGATTCAGAACACTGTTGAGAAGGCCGCCTAAGAATCCATTGGGGTCTTTATTTAAAAGGTCTTTGGTGTTGACTTCAATTTGAAGTGGCACTCTAAAATCCTTTTTTGCAGGGACTTTAAATTCTTCCGCACGAACGACTCCCATTAAAACATCATTTACAAACACAGTGACACCCTCCGTATTCAGTCGGCCACCGACGTCGTTTGGATTGTTAAAAAGGGCATCCGCTTTTAATGTCAGGGTTTTGGAATTAGCTTCCACAAGTTTGATACCTTCTATTTTGATAAATACAGGTTTTTGCTTGATGGCGCAACTCGTTGTCAAAAAGATTAAGAGAAGGATCGCGAGTTTTTTCATTATTTTTTTGGGTATTATATGTATCTTCGAACAACAAAAATAAGATTTATTAATCGGTATCCATAACATGCGTATTAGAGAAATTCAATTTAACGATAATTCACAAATCGAATCCATCATTAAGTCCATATTTATTGAGCTTCAACTTCCTTTAACGGGTACTGTGTATGAAGATGTAGAAACCACGCAAATGTTTGAATCCTACCAAGAAGAAAAGGCCGTTTATTTTGTAGTGGAGGAGGAAGGAAAATTGAAAGGTGGTGCTGGAATTAGAGCCTTAGACAGTGAAGATGCGTCCATTTGTGAACTTCAAAAAATGTACCTCTCTTACGAAATACGAGGAAAAGGCTACAGCAAAAAACTTTTAGAAGTTTGTTTGGAAGCTGCCAAGACGATGGGTTACAAACAGTGTTATTTAGAAACACTTTCGGAACTCAAAACAGCTCAAAAACTATACAAACAATATGGATTTGAATACTTGGAGACTTCTATGGGAAATACAGGCCACAGCTCTTGCGGGCTTCGAATGATAAAAACCTTGTAATGCAATTAAAATCTCTTCAAAACTTTTTTCAAAATGGACTCTTAGGTTATTATCCTAAAGAAGAAATCGATGCGTTTTTTTACAGAATTTGCGAACAGCATTTAGGACTCAGGCGTATAGATGTCAGTCTAAAACCAGAAACTCTCATTACATCCGAAACTTTCGAATATTTAGAAACCATTACCAGTCGTTTATTAACCTATGAACCCATTCAGTATATTTTAGGAACGACCTCATTTTTTGGGTTGGAATTTAAAGTTGATGCCAATGTATTGATCCCACGACCCGAAACCGAGGAGTTGGTGGCTTGGATTTTGAAAGTTGCAAACCCCAATCAATCCCTTAAAATTTTAGATATTGGCACCGGCTCAGGTTGCATCGCTGTGAGTTTGGCAAAACACTTGCCCAATGCAGAAGTGTATGCTTTGGATGTGAGTCCTGCAGCTTTGGAAATAGCTCAGCAAAACGCCGAACAAAACGCAGTGCAACTCAACTGTATTGAGGCTGATGTTTTGGAGTGGTCAATTACTGAGCTATCCTTTGATATCATCGTGTCCAATCCGCCTTATGTTCGTGAAAGTGAAAAAAAACTCATGGCACCCAATGTGTTGGAACACGAGCCGCATTTAGCGTTGTTTGTTAAAAACAACCACCCATTAGTGTTTTATAAGGCCATTGTAGAGCTGAGTAAACAAGTCCTTAAAAAAGACGGCTTGCTCTATTTTGAAATCAATGAATATTTAGGAGACGAAACAAAAGCACTTTTTTCTTCGGATGATTTTGACGACCTTCAATTAAATACCGATATTTTTGCTAAAAACCGAATGATGCGCGCTAGCAAACGTTGATTTTTTGTTGACTAAATTGCTGATAAATTCTCCATATTTCCCTTTTAGGTACCGCTCATTTTTATATCTTGTAGTGCTAAATATTAAGACCGATTATTTTTTTTGATGGATATTAAAGAACAAATTTTACAACTTCGAGAGGCGCTACGTCAGCATAATTATAACTATTATGTATTGGATGAACCGTCCATTTCAGACTTTGAGTTTGACACCAAGTTGAAGCAACTCCAAGATTTAGAAACTGCACATCCGCAGTTTTATGACGCCAGTTCGCCAACACTCAGAGTAGGCGGAGCTGTCACTAAAAACTTTGAAACCATTGTGCATGCACAACGCATGTACTCTTTAGATAATTCCTATTCCAAAGATGATTTGATGGATTGGGAAACCCGTTTGCGGAAAATGGTCGATGGTGCCATTGAGTATACTTGTGAGCTAAAATACGACGGCGCGTCTATAAGTCTGACCTACGAAAACGGTCTGCTTGTGCAGGCACTGACACGAGGCGATGGCACCCAAGGGGACAATGTCACGGCAAACATCAAAACCATTAAATCCGTCCCTTTAAAATTACGGGGCGACTATCCAGACAAATTTGAAATTCGGGGCGAAATTGTATTGCCTTTTGAAGGTTTTAATGCCATGAATGCCGAGCGCATCGCAGCAGGAGAGGAGCCCTATAAAAATCCACGGAACACCGCTTCTGGAAGTCTAAAACTACAAGACAGTGCCGAGGTTGCCAAACGCCCATTGGAGTGTTTGTTGTACAGCATTGTGGGTGAAAATACCGACCTAAAAACCCAGTTTGAAAACCTTGAAAAAGCACGTTCTTGGGGGTTTAAAGTACCCACAATTGCCAAGCTTACTGATTCTATTGATGGGGTTTTAGAATTTGTCAATTATTGGGACACCCATCGGCATGAGTTGCCTTACGAGACCGATGGCGTTGTGGTGAAAGTGAACAGCTTATTTCAACAGGCCGAGTTGGGCTATACCGCCAAAGCCCCGCGTTGGGCAATGGCTTATAAATTTAAAGCAGAGCAGGTTTCTACACGGCTCGAACATATTTCTTACCAAGTAGGGAGAACCGGGGCCATTACGCCGGTGGCGAATCTTCAACCTGTGGAATTGGCAGGAACGATCGTCAAACGTGCTTCGCTCCACAATGCCGATCAAATTGAAAAACTAGACGTCCGCGTTAACGATTGGGTGTATGTCGAAAAAGGGGGCGAAATCATCCCTAAAATTATGGGGGTCGATTTAGACCGACGCGATTTAGCGACTCCAAAAACCGTTTATATTTCCAACTGTCCAGAATGTGACACTGCTCTGGTCAGAAAAGATGGCGAGGCGCATCATTATTGTCCCAACGACAAGGGCTGCCCCCCTCAGATCATTGGACGCATACAACATTTTATTTCTCGAAAAGCCTTAGACATCGAAGGCTTGGGCGGCGAAACGGTGGCTTTACTCGTCAATGAAGGACTGATCCGTGATTATGCCGATTTATACGAATTGACCACCGATCAGATCATCCACTTGGACCGCATGGCAGAAAAAAGCGCCGATAACTTGGTCAATGGGGTGCAGGCGTCTAAAGACGTGCCTTTTGAACGGGTGTTGTTTGGACTGGGGATTCGCTATGTAGGAGAAACGGTGGCGAAAAAACTAGCCAAACATTACAAATCCATCGAAGCTTTGTCCAAAGCCACTTTGGAAGATTTAGAAACGGTGGACGAAATTGGCATTCGCATTGCCGAAAGTGTGGTGGATTTCTTTAGTACCGAAGCCAACCTTCAAATGGTCTCGCGTTTGATTTTATACGGCCTCCAACTCCAACTGTCCGAAGAAGCCCTGTCCAACCAAACCACAAAGGTAGAAGGGCTGCGTTTTGTAGTGTCTGGGGTGTTTGAAACGCTGTCTCGCGATGAGCTGAAAGCCCTCATTGATTCCAATGGTGGAAAGGTGGTGAGTTCTATTTCTGCCAAAACCTCCTATGTGGTGGCAGGTGCCAATATGGGTCCTAGCAAACGCAGCAAAGCAGAGAGCCTTAAAGTGCCTATTATTTCTGAACAAGAGTTTTTGGAGCTGCTGAGGTAGAGGGAGTGGTCACAGCAGTTGCTAAGTTTGACTACGTCGAATCTTCGATTTTTATTGTAGCTTCATTTATATAATTCCTCTTATATTTTGATTGTAATCCATTCTTATCTTTTTATTTCCTTCGAAGTCAGGAGACTTCGAAGAGCGGGTTTGTTTTTTTATTGCCCGATGAGGTGTTGTGAATTGATTTCAAAATTGTATTTTTACGTGAGGATTCACAAGTTTAGCTTGGTGTTACCTGCAATACTACGTGTTGTGAATTGATTTCAAAATTGTATTTTTACGTGAGGATTCACAAGTGCATCTCGATTGTATTGAGCCTCTTTCTGGTTGTGAATTGATTTCAAAATTGTATTTTTACGTGAGGATTCACAAGTTAGGCCGTATATTTAATATTTCAGCATTGGTTGTGAATTGATTTCAAAATTGTATTTTTACGTGAGGATTCACAAGAAACTTTATCAATTGCAGTTTGTAAGGTTCGTTGTGAATTGATTTCAAAATTGTATTTTTACGTGAGGATTCACAAGTATAATGGGTTTAACGATTCCTTGTTGTGCGTTGTGAATTGATTTCAAAATTGTATTTTTACGTGAGGATTCACAAGTAATTTTTCTTGTATCTTTAAGTTGATTATGTTGTGAATTGATTTCAAAATTGTATTTTTACGTGAGGATTCACAAGCCCCCAGACTTTCTTTACAATCTCAACAGCGTTGTGAATTGATTTCAAAATTGTATTTTTACGTGAGGATTCACAAGAATTCAGAAATACTTAAGGGGTATCAATTAGTTGTGAATTGATTTCAAAATTGTATTTTTACGTGAGGATTCACAAGCCAGTGGTAACCGGCTTTTGTTTTTAGCCTGTTGTGAATTGATTTCAAAATTGTATTTTTACGTGAGGATTCACAAGAATAAACCTTTCCTTTTATTGCTCGGTGGCGTTGTGAATTGATTTCAAAATTGTATTTTTACGTGAGGATTCACAAGAACAGGAACTAATGGAAAAACAACAGTAGTGTTGTGAATTGATTTCAAAATTGTATTTTTACGTGAGGATTCACAAGAAATGATTCTTTCCCTTGTTCTATTGCAGAGTTGTGAATTGATTTCAAAATTGTATTTTTACGTGAGGATTCACAAGTGAACTCGCTGACGTTGTCAATGATTTGCTGTTGTGAATTGATTTCAAAATTGTATTTTTACGTGAGGATTCACAAGTTTTTTATTGTCTATAATTCCTCTTTTTTAGTTGTGAATTGATTTCAAAATTGTATTTTTACGTGAGGATTCACAAGTCATTAGGAGTTCTTCCTAACTTTTTAGTTGTTGTGAATTGATTTCAAAATTGTATTTTTACGTGAGGATTCACAAGACTTTGATGAAACACAAACAGATTTAAGAGGTTGTGAATTGATTTCAAAATTGTATTTTTACGTGAGGATTCACAAGTTCTGACCATGAATAAAAAATAACTTAAATGTTGTGAATTGATTTCAAAATTGTATTTTTACGTGAGGATTCACAAGCAAGCGATTTACCGATATACCGATTTGACAGTTGTGAATTGATTTCAAAATTGTATTTTTACGTGAGGATTCACAAGGACATCATCAATAGCTATCTTATGTATCTGGTTGTGAATTGATTTCAAAATTGTATTTTTACGTGAGGATTCACAAGGTTGTCTAAGAATCCAGATGCTGATGCTAGGTTGTGAATTGATTTCAAAATTGTATTTTTACGTGAGGATTCACAAGGTTAATCCAGTCGTTAAGTCTTTGACTAAAGTTGTGAATTGATTTCAAAATTGTATTTTTACGTGAGGATTCACAAGTCTAAATTTATGGTTTACCTCTGCACTACCGTTGTGAATTGATTTCAAAATTGTATTTTTACGTGAGGATTCACAAGCAAGATGCCGATGTCTTGAGTAAAATCAATACATCGGGATTCCTTTTGAAATCAAAAAAACACCAGCATCCCAAATTTAAAATGATTGATCTGGATGGTTTTTCATTTCTAATCCATTTAAAACAACTGTAATTGTTGGGTTGGTTGCGGCATATCTACTTCTTTAATGCCATGAAATAATTCCATATTTCCAAACTGTTTATCGGTTATTTCTAAAATACACACCTTACCATGCTTAGGAAGACTCCTTTTTATACGTTTGGTGTGTACTTTTGCGTTTTCTCTACTAGGGCAATGCCGTAAGTAAATAGAAAACTGAAACATCGTAAATCCGTCATCAATTAATTTTTTTCGAAATTGGCTGGCCGCTTTTCGTTCTTTTTTAGTTTCAGTTGGTAAGTCAAAAAATACAAGTACCCACATAATTCGATACGCATTATAACGGTTTTCAGTTAGCATCATTAAACAATCAATCTAGGACAGGATATTTTATGTGTCTTAATTCTCCTGTATAGCATTTATAAAGACTGGCCGTGGTTGTGGTAACGGCTATTAATAAAGGCCTCACCATACCGTCTATTTTTATATCCTGAGTTGCTACAGTCAATAGATGTGCTTTTATTTCTGTTGTTAATTTCTCTTGTGTACCATGTATAGAAACATAATTAAAAACTAACTTATCAATAAAAGGTCTGTAGGGCTCCATAATATCATCTGCCAAACAATACGGATTGTATTTATTACGGTGATAAATCCCTAAAACAGGCAACAAACCACTACTCACCAAAGCTCTAGCCACAATACTGCGCAAAATGGCATATCCAAAATTTAATAAGTTATTCGGTTCTTCCCCAAAACGGCTTCTCGAAAAATCATCAAATAAATGTTTCCAATAATATTGAGCTGCCATTCCTTCCCTATTTGTAGCGTCGCCACTTTTTACGTCTAAACCATAGGCAAGCATAGGTTCATTTTTTTTATTATTTAATGCTAAAAGTAACTGTTGATTCTGTATTTTTTGCTCAACCGTTTGTTTCCATAATTGCTTTTTTAAAGGCTCAGAAGCTTGTAATTGGTATTTAATCCGTTCAGAATATTCCGTATGCCCATACAACGGCAACATCAATCCTAAAGGCAAATGGTGTGCATCACAACTAACAACCGCCACATTATTACCCTGTAAACGAATGAGTAATTGATTGCTAAGAGTGATTTGAAAATGGTCCAATACCAATACTGCCATATCTTCAATGGGGACAGTTCCTTTGGTCGTTTTGGTTTCGGCATCCTCAATCAGCATTTGGTTTTGCTTCAATTTTAAATAAGATGCATTACCAATGTAAATGGTTTTTTTAATCATAATTGAAACTACATTTAATATTCTCCTATATGAACGATGTCTCCTAAATGATTAATGCGGACTTTTATTATTCCTTTCAAATGTTCTGTACTTTGAATAAAATTATAGGTAATTCGGGACAATTGTTTTTTTGTTTTCAAAATTTCGCTTGTAATTACTTTTGTTTCTAAATGATGGCAAAACATATAGTTCTTAATCGCTATCTTTTGAACTCGAAATAAATGAGGGCTTATCAAGTTATAATTTGCAGTATCCAATAAATCAATCTCAAAAGGATTAAAATCATTAGAAGGAAAAACAAACATTTCATTTTGTTTCATGGTAAACAAAAACCTCCACCCTAAAGTTTCGTTCAAAGTCTTGTCAATAATAGATAACCCAGCATTGACCCTTGCAACCGCTTCATAAAAAGACACTACTTTTTCTTGTAGCTTTCTTTTCGAATCCTCATAAATAGCAACATGATGATTGTTCCCAGTACTCACAAAATCGGAAGGGATTTGCTCTCCTTTTTCATTTAAAAGAGGCTTTCCAAAATGGTCTCTTTTATGATGTAAGGTTTCAACATTACTAACGCCAGAAATAGCAACTCTTTTTATTTTAATGCCCTTTTCATTATTTAACCATATTGGGTTTTTATCTAAATCTGAAAATGCTTCTTTAGCTTTACCTCCAAATTCTTCCAATCTGTTCTCTAAAACTCCTTTAATTTTTAAATCTTGAACTTTTTGCAAGCTTTTTAGATCTTTAAAATTATCTGCATTTACAAGTTTTCTAATCGTGTAGATTGTTTCAAAATACTGCGTTTTCACTTCATTTGGGATACTTTTACCATTATCTAACAAAACGGGTTTCTTACTTAAACTATTTATACCAGCAAACGCCTTTTTAGGATCGCCATTATTTTGTTGAAGTCTTTTTAATAAAGCTGTTTTGTAGATAGGTTTGGTAACCTGCTCTATTTTCTCTAAAGTGAATTTAGCAGAAACCTTTTCTGTTTTCACAACAACACTTTTACGACCAGCATATACAGTCTCTTTATGTAGTTGCCCTCTAGGCGTAAGCTGAGTAATTTCTTTAACACCACCTTTAATTTTAACTTTATTCTTATTTTTAGTAACAACTTTATTTTTTGCTTTAAACGAGATTAAAATACCTTCTATGTGTTTTTTAGCTTCTTCCCTAAAATTAGACATTGGAGGAATAAACTTTCGTTTTTTACTTCCATTTTCTGGACCATACATTTTTGTTATTTTATTCTTAACCGCAAAAAGTTCTTTGTTTTTCTCAAACCTAGATGCGTTTAAATGATTCAAATAATTCACATGATTATAGGTTGTAAAGGCAACCGTTAAAGCATCCATTGCATGGTGTCGGTGGTCGTTACGTTTTGTCCAATCTATAATTTGCTCTATTTTTTTACCGTTTTTACGTTCTTGCATTTCAGTTAAGCCTAGAGCTCTGTACTTTGGAAGGTTTAATTCTTTCATAATATTTATCAAATCCCAATCTTCACGAAGTTTATCCGTAACTTTTCCTGTGGTAGTGTTCACCGTTCTAAAAACTTCCAATAATAATTGTTTAGCCTTTTTTGCAATGTATTGGCTATTACGTAAATCGCGCTCAATAAAACCGTCAGGCAATTCACTTTCTTTCATCAAAAGCTTATTGAACTTAGCCTTACCTATAGCTTTGTTACCATATAATGTGCTTACTCTAGCCTTGTAATTTTCTAAATCTGATAAATAACAACTTTCAATAAAATCAAAAGCAGTTGAATCTCCTTTATCTTTATTGGGTTTACTAAATGCTAAAGTCTTATTTGAAAAGGAATCATCAAAAATTTTTGCCTTTGGTATGATATGTTCTATTTCAATTTGTGAAGAAAATAATAATTCTTTAGGAATGTAAGTGTTTGTGTATAAAGTTTTATTTCCATTACTACTTAATTCTTCGTATAATTTATACCGTATAATATCATTACGAGAGGCATTTAGAATGCCAAAATCTTTTGTTAAAATTT